>Ga0209309_10000032_pt1 | contig 212274 bp, 194 predicted proteins | sample COGITO_mtgs_1204_2_FD_184807 | JGI IMG/M metagenome (GOLD analysis project Ga0209309, IMG submission 184807) | Pelagic marine microbial communities from North Sea - COGITO_mtgs_120412 (SPAdes) (version 2) | ecosystem: Environmental > Aquatic > Marine > Epipelagic ... | reverse complement strand
GATATTTTATTAAAAGCATTTGCTAGACTTAAAGAAAATTCTTTTAGTTTAAAAATAGCTGGTGGTAATAATGATTATAAAGAGGAGTTATTAACCTTGGCAAAAGAACTCAATATTGAAAGTAAAATAGAGTTTTTAGGATTAGTAGTAGGCAATGAAAAGGAAAAGCTATTTAGAAACGCTTATGCTTTTGTAGCTCCATCACATTCTGAAGTTATTGGTATGGTAAATTTAGAAGCTGCAAGTATGCAAACTCCAGTGGTTACTACATATCAAACAGGTTTAGATAAAAACTGGTCTAAAAATGGTGGTTTTCTAATAAATCCGAATGAAGATGAACTTTTCGTAGAATTAGAAAAAATCTTAAACTGGTCTGTATCAGAAAGAAATTTGAATGGTAAAAAACTAAATCTCTTTGTAAAGGAAAACTACTCTTGGAACATAAGGATAAAGGATTGGAAAGATCTCTATAATTCTATTTAAAATTCATAAAAATATTAAATAGAATTGTTCGTTATTTCTAAAGAGTTTAAGATATTTATGTATTTTTGATTCTTGTTTAATAAGATTTATGATTGAGAGTAAAAGAATTTTAGTAACAGGTGGGTCAGGCTTTATAGGTACAAATATTATAGATTTTTATAAGGACTCTTCTATAGTTTTAAATTTAGATATAAAGGAACCAAAAAACCCAGCACACTTAAAATATTGGGAAAAGCAAGATATATTAGAACTTGAATCATTAATTAAGGCGTTTAAAAAATTTAAACCAGATTTTGTTTTGCACATGGCAGCTAGAACAGATTTAGATGGTAGAGATTTATTAGATTATGATGCAAATATTAATGGAGTAAAAAATATAATAGAGGCTGTTAATTCAACACCATCTATAAAAAAAATAATTTTTGCATCTAGTAGGTTGGTTTGTGAAATTGGTTACGAACCTAAGAATGAGTTTGATTATAAACCTACTACAGTTTATGGAGAAAGTAAGATTATTGGAGAGAAAATTGTAAGAGAAACAGAAATTTTAAATGCAGATTGGCTAATTGTTAGGCCAACATCTTTATGGGGACCTTGGTTTGGGATTCCTTATAGAACATTTTTTGATACGATAGAAAAAAAACTTTATTATCATCCAAAAGATAAAAAAGTATATAAAAAGTTCGGCTTTGTATTAAATTCTGTTCACATACTTAATGTTCTATTACATGAAAGTTCTTTAGATACAAAAACTGTTTACTTATCAGATTTTAAAGATTTGGAGGTAAAGGCTTGGGCAGATTTAATTTCTAATCATTTTCACGATCAAAATGTAAAACAAATTCCTTTTTTTATATTGAAAACTTTATCTATTTTCGGTGATGGATTAAAATATTTAGGACTTAAAAACCCACCTTTAACAACTTTTAGACTAAATAATTTAATTACTCAAATGCCTTTTAATACTAATGAAGTAGAAAATATTGTTAAAGAATTACCATATAATTTACAGGAAGCAACAGAAATTACCTATAAATGGCTGAAAGAGAATTAAAAAGAAAGTATCAAGATTTAGAAAATTTTAAAGTTACAGAAGGTTTTCGAGGTAAATCAAAAGTTGTAGTGCAACTTTGGTGGATCGTTGAAAGTACTTTTTTTGCACTTTCACCACAATTTTTTTATGGATGGAGAAGGTTTCTTTTAAGGATGTTTGGTGCAAAAATAGGTAAGGGTGTGTTAATAAGGTCCTCTGTTAAATTTACATATCCTTGGAAAGTTTCAATTGGTGATTATAGTTGGATTGGTGAAGAAACTGTTTTATATAGTTTAGACGAAATTATAATTGGTAAAAATGTTGCAGTGGCTCATGGTGTTTATTTTAATACAGGACTGCATGATTACAAAACAGAAGAATTTACAATACTATCAAAAAAAATAGTTCTTGAAGATGAGTGTTGGATTACGAATGATGTTTATATTGCACCAGGAGTTTCTATAGGGAAAGGAGTTGTTGTTGGAGCAAGAAGTAGTGTTTATAAAAATATGCCAGAAGGTTGGGTTTGTTATGGAAACCCTGCAAAACCACTAAAGAAAAGAATTGACTAAAATAATTACTATTATAGGTGTGAACTATTATCCAGAAGATACTGCCATTGGTTTGTATACTTCTCAACTTGCCGAATTTTTTAAAAAAAAAGGGTTTGAGGTAAATGTTGTTACTGGTTTTCCATATTATCCCTCTTGGGAAATTAAAGCAGAATACAAATCAAAAAAAACATTTTTTAAAGAAAATATCAATGGAATTAATATTCTTAGATACAAACAATATGTTCCGAAAAAACCAACTTTCTTTAAAAGAGTTTTGCATTTATTAGATTTTACTTTTGGAACCTTTTTTAATATTTTAAAAATTAAGAAAACAGATGTTGTTCTATGTGTTGTTCCTTTTACAGCTACTATTTTTTTAGGAAACATTTTATCAAAGTTAAAAGGAGCAAAATTATGGGTACATATTCAAGATTTTGAATTTGATGCATTTATAGATGCTAATATTTCTGATAAAACAAAACCTAAATCATTATTTTTTAAAATTTTATTCTGGATTGAAAAAAAATTATTAGACAAGGCAGATATTTTAACTACAATTAGTACTGCTATGTTAATGAAGTTAAAAACTAAAATATCTAATAGTAAAAAAAATAAATTATTACCAAATTGGGTAGATGTAAGTTTTATAAATCCTAGAACTTCAAAACAACATCAGTATTTAAATTCTAATAAATTTAAAATTTTGTATTCTGGGAATATAGGTGAAAAACAAGATTGGGATTTTTTCTTATTATTTGCAAATAAAATAAAAGAAGTCAAAGATGTCGAAATTATTTTAGTTGGTAATGGTAGCAAAAGAGATTGGCTAAAAAACAAAATAAAAGATCTTAAAAATATTACCTTTTACGATCCTGTTGTTTATAGTGAATTATCTGATTTATTATGTAGTGCAGATTTGCATATATTATTTCAAAAAAATAACGTTATTGATGCAGTAATGCCTTCAAAAATTTTGGCAATGATGGCTAGTGAAAAACCTTCATTAATTACAGGAAATTTAAAGTCTGAAGTTTGTTCTATAATAAAAAAATCAAATGCAGGCTTGTATGTAGATTCTAAAAATTTACAAGAAATTTTTGATTTTATACAAAATTTAAAAATAAATCCAGAATTATCAAATCAATATGGTAAAGGAGCAAGGGAGTATGTTGATTTAAATTTTTCTAAAGATAAAGTTTTAAAAAAGTTCGAAAACGTATTATTAGATTTATAATGAAAAGTAAAATAAAAAAATATTCTTTTTTAATAAAACCGCTATTAATAATAGCGGATTTATTCATTATTTTTTTATCTGTATTTTATTTTTCAGCTAAAGATTATTTAAATCTACAATTCTCTATTTATATTATTTTCTTTTGGATTTTAATTTCTCATTATACAAAGTTTTATAATGTTTATAGGTATACGCATACTGCTAGAATATTAGGACTAACACTCTCACAATTTTTTATTTTCACACTATCTTTCTTTTCTTTTTTCACTTTATTTAGAGAAGGAGAAATTATAAGAGAGCAGTATATAACCGTTATTACATTTATAGTTGTAATTACTTTTTTTAAATTTCTATCTTTTTATCTATTAAAAAAATATAGATTATCAGGAGGTAATTATCGAAATGTAATTGTGTTTGGAAGTAGTAAATCTGCATTAAATGTAGTTTCTTTATTCAGTAAAAAACACGATTTAGGATATCGTTTTAGAGGGTTTTTTTCAGATAAAGTTAGTAAATCCAAATCCTATTCTGGAAACATTAAAGAAGGCTTAAAGTTTGCGATACTTAATGAGATAGAAGAAATTTATTGTGAAGTAAATTCATTAACTCAACAGCAACTCAAGGATGTGAGAAGTTTCACAAATAAAAATAGTATTGAATTACGATTAATTCCTGAAAATAAAGCGATTTATAGTAAAAGTTTTATTTTAGAATATATTGGTACCATACCAATTTTAAAACCAAAACAACTTCCTTTTGAAAGATTTGAAACTCATTTAATAAAAAGAATTTTCGATATACTATTTTCTACTTTAGTAAGTGTTTTAATACTTTCTTGGTTATTACCAATATTATGGGTTTTAGTAAAATTAGATTCAAAAGGGCCATTTTTTTTCAAGCAAATTAGAGATGGTGCAGATGGTAAGCAGTTTTATTGTTACAAAATAAGATCTATGAAAGTTAATGGTAATGCTCATAAATTGGGTGCAATCAAAAACGATGAAAGAATAACGAAAATAGGAGCATTTTTAAGAAGAACAAGTTTAGATGAATTGCCACAATTTTTTAATGTCTTAAAAGGCGATATGAGTGTTGTTGGGCCTAGGCCACACATGAATATACAAACTGAAAAGTATTTAAAAGAAATAGAAAATTATATTATAAGAAACTCAGTGAAACCTGGAATAACAGGATTGGCTCAAGTATCAGGTTTTAGAGGTGAAGTAAAAAAGAAATCGGATATTGAAAATAGGGTAAGATTAGATATATTTTATATAGAAAATTGGTCTTTTATTTTAGATTTAAAAATAGTATTTCAGACCGTGTTTAATGTGGTAAAAGGACAAGAAAAAGCATATTAATTAAAATGAAAGAGAAGTTAAACATAACAGCATCGATTGTTCTTTATAATGAAGATGTAGAAGAGCTTACAAATACAATTAATTGTTTTTTGAGTCTCTCTTTATCAAAAAAACTTTTTTTAATTGATAATACTCCAGAAAAACGATTTAAAAATACATTTAATCTTAAAGGTGTAGAATATATTGGCGTTGGAAAAAATATCGGTTTTGGAGCTGGTCATAATATAATTATCGATAAAATAAAAGAAAACTCTGAGTTTCATTTAATTTTAAATCCAGACGTAATTTTTAAACCGAACGTGATTACAAATTTAATTGATGTTTTAATGAAGCACGAGGAAGTTGCTATGATTGCTCCTAAAGTATTATTTCCAAATGGGCAACATCAATTTTCTTGCAGAAGATATCCTTCCATAAAAGAATTATTTGAAAGGCGATTTCCTTTCTTAAATCCTTTTTTTGAAACAACAATTTATAAAGGTCAATACAGAGATAAAGATTTAAACACTGCGTTTTCAGCAGAATATTTAACAGGTTGTTTCCATTTATATAAAACAAATGATTTCGTGAAACTACAAGGTTTTGACGAACGTTATTTTCTGTATATGGAAGATGTGGATATTTGTAAAAAGATAGATGCTATTGGAAAAGAAAAAATATATTACCCACAAGAAGAAATTTTTCATGTATTGAAACAAGGTTCCTCAAAAAGTATAAAACTTTTTTTTAGACACACTTCATCAGCAATAAAATACTTTTTAAAATGGGGGTTTTAACCTCAAATTTTTACAATCGATAAAATTTCTACAATTCAATTCCTTCATAAATTTAGTATCCAAAGAAATTAAAATATATTTGCAATCCTAACAAAACAATTATGAATATACTAATTTTAGGTTCTGGAGGTAGAGAACATGCATTTGCTTTAAAACTGTCTAAAAGTAATAAAGTAACACAACTTTTTGTAGCTCCAGGAAATGCGGGTACTCACACTATTGCAAAAAACATAAATATCAAGCCAACAGACTTTAAAGCTGTTAAGGATGTTGTTTTGCAGAATGATATTAAAATGGTAGTTGTGGGGCCTGAAGCACCTTTAGTGAATGGTGTTCATGATTTCTTTTTAGCTGATAATGAGTTGAAAAACATTCCTGTAATTGGTCCTAAAAAAGACGGAGCTTTGTTGGAAGGTAGCAAAGATTTTTCGAAACAATTCATGCAAAAACATGGAGTACCAACTGCAAAATATAAATCTTTTACAAAAGATAATTTAAAAGATGGTTTTAGTTTTCTTGAAACTTTAGAACCACCTTTTGTTTTGAAAGCAGATGGTTTAGCAGCAGGAAAAGGAGTTTTAATCTTAAATTCTTTAGAAGAAGCAAAAGTTGAGTTAGAAGAAATGGTTTCGAATCAGAAATTTGGCGAAGCTTCATCTACAGTAGTTATAGAAGAGTTTTTAAAAGGAATTGAATTATCAGTTTTTGTTTTAACAGATGGCAAAAGCTATAAAATTTTACCATCAGCAAAAGATTATAAAAGAATTGGAGAAGGAGATGCAGGTTTAAATACTGGTGGAATGGGTGCAATATCTCCTGTACCATTTGCAGACAAAGCTTTTTTAGATAAAGTTGAAGAATTGGTTGTTAAGCCTACAATTGCTGGTTTACAAAAAGACGGAATTGATTACAGAGGTTTTATCTTCATTGGGTTAATGAACGACAATGGAAATCCTTCTGTAGTTGAATATAATGTAAGAATGGGAGATCCTGAAACTGAAGTAGTTTTGCCTAGAATAGATTCAGATTTATTTGATTTGTTTGAAGGTGTTGCAAACCAAACCTTGCATGAAAAATCCTTTTCTGTATCAGATAAAATTGCAACAACTGTGATGTTAGTTTCTGGTGGTTATCCTGAAGCATATCAAAAAAATAAAGAAATTACGGGTTTTGATTCAGTTAGCGAATCTATTGTTTATCATGCAGGAACCGTTATTAAAGACGATAAAGTAGTTACAAGTGGAGGTAGAGTTATGGCAATAACATCTTTTGGAGACACCATTCAAGATGCCTTGACAAAGTGTTACAATAGCATTGATAAAATCAATTTTGAAGATATGAATTATAGAAAAGATATTGGTTTCGATTTAATTTAAAACCCAATATTTATTTAGCTTTTTCAAGCGTAAATGAAAATTCAGAACCTTTACCAAAAGTACTTTTTAGTAGTATTTTTTGATTATGGGCTTCCACAATATGTTTCACTATAGAAAGCCCTAAGCCAGAGCCACCTTGTTCGCGAGATCTACTTTGGTCTACTCTATAAAAACGTTCAAATAAACGTGGTATATGTTCTTTGTTGATGCCTTCTCCGTTATCAATTACTTTAACAATAAACTTTTTATCGTTAAAATCGTCTACTCCTAAAATAGTAGTACCATTCGGTTTTCCGTATTTAATGGAGTTTACAATCAAGTTAATAAGGACTTGTTCAATTTTTTCAACATCACCCTTTACAAAAACAGGGAATTCATAAATTTTGTCAAATCGTAGAGAAATATTTCTCTTCTTCGCTTTCATTTCAAACAAATCGAATACATTCTGGATCAGTTCAAGAATATTAAATACTTCTATATTTAACTTTAAACCATCATTTTCTAATTTAGCAATCATATCTAAATCTTTAATAACAGCAACCAATCTTTCTACTCCTTTATTTGCTCTATCCAAATACTTCATACGTATTTGTTTGTCATTAATAGCTCCTTCTAATAATGTAAGAATATAGCCTTGAACCGTAAATAATGGTGTTTTTAATTCGTGAGCAACATTGCCAAGAAAATCACGTCTAAAAGAATCTCTTTCTGTTAAACTTTTGATTTCTAAGCGTTTTCCTTCCACAAATTTCTGCATACTTTTAGATAATTTATCAATATCTGTAGTTGCAGAATCTCTTTTTAAATCGTTTACATTTAAGATAGATACTTCTTGGTATAGTTTTTTTAACCTTCTGTATATAAAATGTTCAGCTCTATACTGGGTTATAAAAAACGAAATTATAAAAAGAATAATAATTGAAAAAATGATGGTAATATAGCCAAAATGCTCACTTATTATATAATAGGTGATGCCTGCAATAGCTACAGTAAGTAGTGTTAAATAGAGCGCAGACCAAAGTGCGTAGGAATATGTTTTTTTTAGTTTCAATTGGTTGGGTTTTACTTTTCGTTTTCTAGTAAAACAAATTTATAGCCAACTCCTTTTACTGTTTTAAAATGATCGTCTCCAATTTTTTCACGAAGTTTTCTAATATGAACATCAATAGTTCTGCCACCAACAACAACTTCATTTCCCCAAACAGTATCTAAAATAACCTCTCTTTTAAAAACCTTCCCAGGTCTAGAAGTTAATAAAGAAAAAAGTTCGAATTCTTTTCTAGGCAACGAAATTTTATTTCCAGCTTTATAAACTACATATTCATCTCTATCAATAACAATGTCTCCAATCTTAAGAGAATCTTCACTATCCTTTTCAGATTTTAGTCTTCTTAATAGAGATTTTATTTTGCTTATTAAAACTTTAGGTTTAATAGGTTTTGTAATATAATCGTCTGCACCAGCTTCAAAACCAGCAACCTGAGAGTAGTCTTCACCTCTTGCAGTTAAAAAAGCGATTAGCACATTTTCTAAAGATTTTATTTTTCTAATTTTCTCACAAGCTTCAATTCCATCCATTTCTGGCATCATTATATCTAGTAAGATTAAATGTGGCATATTTTTTTTTGCAGACTTTATTGCCTCTAAACCATTTTCTGCAGTAAAAGTTTGATACCCTTCATTTCTTAAATTGTAACCAACAATTTCTAAAATATCAGGTTCATCATCAACTAATAAAATTTTAATATCGCTTTTATTCATAATTGTATGTAAAGTAAATATCAAAAATAACGATTTATATATTACAATAACTACTACTTAACAATCATTTAATATAGCAACGCATTTGTTAATGTTAAGAACTTAACAATAAGTTAATCATGCTAAATAGCAATAACTTAAGATTATTTTTTTAAATTTGAAACATTAATTCAATCAAAATAATCAAACACATGAAAAAAAATTACTTATTTACGCTAGTATTAACAATTATAATCTCTTCCATTACGTTTGGTCAAGATTTAATAATAACTGGTGCTTATGATGCAGGACTAACAGGAGGTACTCCAAAAGGAGTGGAACTTTTTGTAATAAATGATATCGCAGATTTAAGTATCTATGGCTTAGGAAGTGCAAATAATGGAGGGGGAACTGATGGAGAGGAATTTGAATTTCCAAACGTTACAGCTACTAAAGGCTCTTTTATTTATGTAGCAACTGAAGCTCTAAATTTTAAAGCTTTTTTTGGATTTGATCCAGATTATGTAGACGGATCTGTAGGAATCAATGGTGATGATGCAGTTGAACTTTTTATGAATGATGCTGTTATTGATGTTTTTGGAGATATCAATAAAGATGGTACAGGAGAATCTTGGGATTTTGTAGATGGTTGGGCTTACAGAAAAAGCGGTAGCACAATAAATACGACTTTTACAGATACAGATTGGATATATAGTGGAATTAATGTTTTTGATGGTGAAGCTACAAATTCAGGTTCATCAAATCCTTTTCCTTTAGGAACTTATACAGAAGTTGCATCTACAACACCAGAAATTACAGCAATTGGAGATGATGAAAGTTTTGATTATTTTGAAGGTTTTGGGCCTTCAGCAGAACAAGAATTTACAATTGAAGGTGTAAATTTAACTGACGACATTACTTTAACTGCTCCAACAAATTTTGAAGTTTCATTAACCTCAGGAAGTGGTTTTGCAAATTCTTTAATAATTACACAAACTGATGGATCTGCGTCAGCAAATATCTATGTTAGGTTAGCTGCTGGTTTAAGTGCTAATACATATTCAGGTGTTATAACTGTTTCATCTGCAGGAGCAGAAGATTTAACAGGTAATTTTGAAGGCGTTGTTAGTCCTGCAAATGCTCAATTTTCTTTTACTGCTTTTTTAAACGACTTTAACTATGTTGTAAGTGTTGGTGGTCCATCACCAGAACAAACATTTTCTGTTCAAGGTTTATTTTTAACTGATGATATTGTAATAACAGCACCAGCAGATTATGAAGTTTCTTTAACATCTGATGCTGGTTTTGCAGGTTCAGTTAGTGTTTCTTCTGGTGCTGGTACAGTTGCAGAAACTACAGTTTATGTTCGTTTAAAAGCAGGCTTAGCTTCAGGGAGTTATACAGGTGATATCACAATTTCTTCTACAGGTGTTACAGACAAAACTATTTCTATAAATGGTAATGCATTTGGAGATGCAACAAATAGTATGGTAATTTCTGGTATTTTTGATGGTACATTATCAGGAGGTAATCCAAAAGGCGTAGAAATTTTCATTTTAAAAGATATTGCAGATTTAAGTTTATTTGGTATTAGTTCTGTAGGTAATGGAGGTGGTTCTACAGCAGGAAATGTAGAATTTACTTTTACTGGATCTGCAGCTGCTGGAGATTATCTTTATGTTGCTTCTTCAACAAGTGATTTTAACACGTTTTTTGGTTTTAACCCTACTTTTGAAACTGGTACTATGAATATGAATGGAGATGATGCTATTGAATTATATGAAAATGGGCAAATTATAGATGTTTATGGAGATGTAAATAATGACTTTTCAGGAGAAACTTATGATTATGTAGATGGTTGGGCTTACAGAAAAGGAAATACAGGACCAGAAGGAACTACTTTTACTCCAGGAAACTGGAATTACAGTGGTGTAGATGGATTAGAAGGAGGAACGGATAATGGAAGTGCAACAAAGCCTTTTCCAATTGGTACTTTTGATACTCCAGCATCTGTAAAAAATAACACAATAGAAGGTTTTGCAACATACCCAAATCCTGTAACAAATAATACATTCACAATTACTACTAATAGTACTGATAAAAAAGAAGTGAAAATATTTAATGTTTTAGGAAAACAAGTATTTGCTACTACTTTTTCTGATACAAAATCAACGCTTACTATACCTGCAATTTCTGCTGGGTTATATATTTTAAAAGTAACAGAAGGAACTAAAACAGCAACTTCAAAATTAGTGATTAAATAAATTACTATTTTTTTTAAATATTTAAAAGCTCTGAATTTTTTCAGAGCTTTTTCTTTTTTACTATATTTAGAAAAAAAAGGATTGCTATGAACCTAACGTATAAATTAAATAATATTCTATTTTTAGATATTGAAACAGTTCCTCAAGAAGAAAGTTGGGGACAATTATCAAATGAAATACAAGGGCTTTTTGAGAAGAAAACTCAATATCAAAGAAAAGAAGAATTTACTGCAGAACAATTTTATGATAGAGCAGGTATTTGGGCAGAGTTTGGCAAAATAATATGTATTTCAGTTGGTTATTTTGTAGATGTGGATTCTAAAAAACAACTAAGAGTTACCTCTTTTTTTGGTGATGATGAACATAAATTATTAACAGAATTCAAAGTTTTATTAAATAAACATTTTGCCAAGAAAGACAATATTCTCTGTGCTCATAATGGAAAAGAATTCGATTTTCCTTTTATTGCGAGACGAATGATTATGCATAAAATAGAGCTTCCTAAAAAACTAAATTTATTTGGTAAAAAGCCTTGGGAAGTTCCACATATAGACACTTTGGAGTTGTGGAAGTTTGGTGATTTTAAACATTACACCTCCTTAAAATTATTAACGTCTATTTTAGGAATTCCATCACCAAAAGATGATATTGATGGGAGTGAAGTAGCAGCTGTTTATTATAAAGAAAAAAATCTACAGAGAATTGTTACGTATTGTGAAAAAGATACTATTGCAGTTGCACAAATTTTATTGCGTTTTAATAATGAAGATTTAATCGAAGATAAAGATATTGTTAGTGTTTAGATTGATAATTTAACTTCAAAGTAGATATAGAATAAGAATAAAAAAGCGCAAAGAAATTTATAAATTTCTTTGCGCTTTTCAAATATGTATGGATTGTATTTCTAGTCTTCTTGCTTCATAGAAAGCTCTAACCATCGTTCTTCTTTTTTCTCTAATTCATTGGCAATTTCTTGCAATTCTTCAGATTTTTTAGGAATATCATCTGCATCAATTTCTACATTTAAAAACTGATTTTCTATGGTTAATTTTCTTTTTTGAAGTCTTTCAATTTCAACTTCTAAAGAGCCAAACTCTCTTTTTTCATCAAAACTTAATGTGTTTTTTGACTTCTTTTTCTCTTCAACCTTTTTTTCGATAACTTTTTCTACAGGCGCTTCTTCTGCTTCATTAGAGTTTTCGTAAGCTCTAAAATCAGAATAATTTCCAGGAAAATTCTCAACAACACCTTCGCCTCTAAAAACGAATAATGCATCTACAATTTTGTCCATAAAATATCTATCGTGAGAAACTACCAATAAGTTTCCAGGATAATCTAACAAGAAGCTCTCTAAAACATTTAAAGTTACCACATCTAAATCGTTGGTTGGCTCATCTAAAATTAAAAAGTTAGGATTTTGAATTAAAACAGCACATAGATATAAACGCTTTTGTTCACCTCCAGAAAGTTTTTCAACAAAATCATATTGTTTCTTTTTATCAAACAAAAAACGTTCTAATAATTGCGATGCAGATATTTTTCTACCTTTTGTAAGTGGAATAAATTCTCCAAATTCTTTTACAACTTCAATTACTTTTTGTCCTGGTTTTATAGTAATTCCAGATTGCGTGTAATAACCGAATTTAATGGTTTCTCCAACTACAACTTTTCCACCATCAACAGGTGCTTTTTCTGTAATGATATTTAAGAAAGAAGATTTTCCTGTTCCGTTTTTACCAATAATTCCAATACGTTCTCCACGTTTAAAAACGTAATCGAAACCATCTAAAATAACTTTATCTCCAAAAGATTTTTGCAGTTTATGAAGCTCTAAAATTTTGCTTCCTAAACGTTCCATGTTAATTTCTAACTGAACTTTATGATCTATTCTTCGTTGATGTGCTTTATCTTTAATTTGATGAAAATCATCAATTCTAGATTTCGACTTTGTAGTTCTTGCCTTTGGTTGCTTACGCATCCATTCGAGTTCTTTTTTAAATAAACTTTTAGCTTTCCCTAAATTGGTTGCTTCTAAAGCTAAACGTTCTTCTTTATTTTGAAGATAGTAAGAATAATTCCCTTTGTATTTATAGATTTTACCTTCATCTAATTCTAAAATTTCATCACAAACACGCTCTAAAAAGTAACGATCGTGAGTTACCATAAAAAGTGTAATTTTTTCTTTGGCAAAATAAGCTTCTAACCATTCAATCATTTCTAAATCCAAATGGTTGGTTGGCTCATCAAGAATTAATAAATCTGGTTTGTTAATTAAAACGATTGCTAAAGAAAGGCGTTTTTTTTGTCCACCAGAAAGCGAACCTACTTTTAAAGATAAATCTTCAAGTTTTAATTTTGATAAAATTTGTCTGTATTGTGTTTCAAAATCCCAAGCATTGTGTTGGTCCATTAAATCGAAAGCTGCTTGATATGCATCTCCGTTTTCAATGTTTTTTAATGCTTTTTCATATTGATTAACGATGGAAAGTATTTTATTATCTGTAGCAAAAATGGTTTCTTCGATGGTTAAATCAGGATTTATATCATCTTTTTGAGCCAAATAAGCAATGCTAATTCCTTTTCTGCTAACTACTTGACCAGAATCTGGTACATCTAAATTAGCAATAATATTTAAAATTGAAGTTTTACCACTTCCGTTTTTTGCTACGAAAGCTACTTTTTGATCTTTATTAATTCCAAAGGAGATGTCTTCAAAAAGCACCTTTTCTCCATAAGATTTAGAAATATTTTCTACAGATAAATAATTCACAAGTTATATTTTTTGCAAAGAAACAAAAAACCCAAGCGTTAACTTGGGTTTTCGTAATCATTTATGAACAAACAATTTATTGGGGGACAATTATTTTATTACATTTCTACGATGTAAAATTAATACTAATTCGAAAACCAGTCAATCCCCCTAAAGGGGTAAATTTCATCTCCCCCTTTAGGAGGAGTTTCATCCCCCTAAAGGGGGAGTTGATCAATAAAATACAAATTTATTGATCAACGTTTAAACTGAAAAACAATTTTTTCAGTCCCTCAATAAATACTATCTTGCAGTCATATTTTTAAAAAAATCGTATATGAAAATTATAGTACCTATGGCTGGTATTGGTTCTCGTTTAAGACCACATACTTTAACTGTTCCAAAACCTTTAACAGTAATAGCAGGTAAACCAATTGTACAACGTTTGGTAGAAGATATTGCTTCTGTAATTGATGAAAAAATTGATGAAATAGCTTTTGTAATTGGTACAACTGCAAAAGGTTTTCCTACAGATACTGAAGAAAAATTATTAAAAATAGCAGAAGAATTAGGTGCAAAAGGATCTGTATATGTGCAGGAACAAGCATTAGGAACTGCACATGCAATTTATTGTGCAAAAGAATCTTTAAGTGGACCTTGTGTTGTTGCGTATGCAGACACGTTGTTTAAAGCAGATTTTAAGTTAGATGTAAATGCTGATGGTGCAATTTGGGTAAGTCAAGTAGCAAACCCAAGTGCTTTTGGAGTGGTTAAATTAGAAGATGGTGTTATTACAGATTTTATTGAAAAACCAAAAGAATTTGTATCTGATTTAGCAATTATTGGAATTTATTATTTTAAAAGTGGTGAAAAACTTTTAGAGGAAATTCAATATTTAATTGATAACGATTTAAAAGAAAACGACGAATATCAATTAACAAATGTTTTAGAATCGTTAAAACAACAAGGAGCCAAATTTTTGCCAGGAAAAGTAAGTGCTTGGATGGATTGTGGTAAAAAAGACCCAACTGTAGATACCAACACACAAACACTTGGTTTTGAACATGAAGCTGGTAACAATTTAGTTTCTGATGATGTAGTTTTAGAAAACTCAGAAATTATACAACCTTGTTACATAGGTAAAAATGTAGTTTTAAAAGATTCAAAAATTGGTCCTTACGTTTCTATAGGCGAAAATAGTGTGGTTGCAAATTCTACCATAACAAATTCGTTGATACAAAAAAATGTAGAGATTTCGAATGCTAATTTAACAAATGCAATGATTGGTAATCATGCAAAATACAATGCAGCCTATAGCTCTGTAAGTATTGGCGATTATACAGAATTAACTTAATGAACTTAAGATTTAAGAATAAAGAAGTAAGAAAAGAGAGGCAATTTTATACAATAAGGTTGGCTCTTTTCTCTTTTTTCTTTACTTTTTTTTCTATTTTTATAAATGCGCAAGATAGCATTCCTGCAAATGAAGATTTATCTGAAGAAGCCGAATTAAAATTTCAACAATTCTTTTTTAAAGCACTTTCAGAAAAAGCGATTGGAAACTATCAAAAAGCGTTGGAGAATTTAGAAAACTGTAACCAGTTATTAGAGAATGATGTTGCTGTTTTTTTTGAATTTTCTAAAAATCATCTATTATTAAAAAACTCTTTATTAGCTAAAGAATATATAGAAAGAGCGTTGCAACAAGATGTTGAGAATGTTTGGATGTTAAAACATTTGGTTAAAATTTATCAACAAGAAAATAATCTTGAAGCGGCTATTAAAACACAACAAAAAATAGTTACTTTAAAACCTAAGGAAAGATCCTTTTTAGTGCGTCTTTATTTGTATAATAGGCAGTATAAAGAAGCAATTTCTTTAATGAATGTTTTGGAGGATGAAAATTTGCTTTCAGCGAATTTAAAAAGTTTGAAAGCGAGTTTGGAAAAGAGAAAAGCACCAAAGGCTGAGGAAAAGAAATTATCAGACATTACTTCCTTAATTAGTCAGTTTGAAACAGAAAAATCTTATAAAGTTTTAGAACAAATTTTAAAGATTTCTGAAGAAAATATGACTGAACTATTAAAATTTAGTGAAGAAGGTATTTTGTTATTTCCTGCACAACCTTATGTATATTTAATGAAAGGAAAAGCATTAAATTATCAGAAAAACCATAAAGAAGCGTTATCTGTTTTAGAGAATGGGTTCGATTTTGTAATAGAAGATGAAATGGAAGCCAATTTTTATATTGAAATGGCTAAAGCTTATAAGGGTTTGGGTAATTTAATAGAAGAAAATAAATATCAACAGAAAGCTGATAAATTGAAAAGTTAAAAAATGAAGTACTTTAAATACATACTCCTTTTTACAATAATTTTTACTTCTTGTAAAACAACAAAAAATATGATTGATGCGAATGCAACAGCCAAAGATATTTCTGCCAAAAAAGTAGCAAAAAAGCACATGGCTGCTAGTTTTGATAAGAAAACTTTGGATGCAAAATTAAAAGTGAATTTTGATAATGGAAAAACCAACCAAGGTTTGTCTGTGCAAATGAAAATGAAAAAAGATGAGGTTATTTGGTTGAAAGGAACCAAGTTTATAACTGTTTTTAAAGCAGAAATTACACCAACTTCTGTCAAATATTATTCCTCTGTTTTTAAACATTATTTTGAAGGCGATTTTTCGATGATGAAAGAATTGTTAGGAGTAGAAATTAATTTTGAACAATTGCAAAATTTATTTTTAGGGCAATCTCTATTAAATTTAAAAGAGGAAGACCAAAATGTAGATATTGTAAATAATCGATATGTTTTATCGCCAGAAAAACAGGCAGCATTATTCGATATTTTCTTTACCATAAATCCTGCACATTTTAAATTAGATGAACAATCGATCGTGAATGCAGAAAAAGATTTACGATTAGATGTAAAATATCCATCTTATAACTTAATAGATAATGTTGTTTTTCCTGCAGGAATTAACATCAAAGCAAAAAATGCTAAAAAAGTTACTGCAATAGATTTAGAGTATAAGTCTGTAGAATTTGATACAGATGTAGAGATGTCTTTTAATATTCCTAGTGGTTATAAACAGCTTACATTTTAATGAAAAATTTAAAGTTTCATATTGTCTTTTCTCTGGTTTTCTTGATGAGTTTGTCTGTTTTTAGTCAAACAAAAAGAGAGCTGGAAAATCAGCGAGAAAAATATAAAGCAGAAATTGTAAAGTTAAATAAGTTGCTTTTTAGTGAAACAAAAAAAGGAAAAAACGCCTTAGAAGATTTAAAAGACATCAACCAAAAAATAGCAGTTAGAAACAAATTAATAAATACTATTAATTTAGAGGCGAAACTTTTATCAACTGAAATACGAGCAAACGAACGTGAAATTACAAAATTAAACAAAAGTTTAAAGGAGTTAAAAGCGGATTATGGTGAGATGATTTACAAATCTTACAAAAGTAAATCGCAACAAAGTAGAACGATGTTTTTGTTGTCTTCGCAAAATTTTCATCAAGCTTACAAACGTTTGGAGTATATGAAACAATATACACAATTCAGAAAAAAACAAGGTGAAGAAATTTTAGTACAAACAAGTTTTATCGAAAAAAAGAACGATTCTTTAATCATTCAAAAGAAAAATAAAGAAGCTTTAATTTTAGCTGAGAAAAATCAGAAAAAAGAAATTGAAGCTGATAAAAGGAAACAAGAAGATTTACTTTCTACCATTAAAAAGAAAGAAGGTAAATACAAACGTGAAATTGAAAAAAATGTTAAAGAAGACAAAAGAATTGCTGCTCAAATAGATAAAATTATTAGGGATGAAATCGAGAAAGCAAACAGATTAGCTTTGTCAAAATTAAAAGATAAACCAAAAACCGTTACTAAGAAAAATGAGTTTATTTTAACGCCAGAAGCAAAAGCTTTAGCAACAAAATTTGAGCTAAATAGAGGAAAATTACCTTGGCCTGTAAAAGAAGGTTTGGTTGTGAGAAAGTTTGGAAAACAACCTCACCCAACTTTTCCTGGAATTATTATTAATGGAACTGGTTTGCATATTGTTACTAGTAAAGGAAGCAATGCAGAAGCTATTTTTAGTGGCGAAGTTTTAAATGTTTTGGTGGGTTCTGATGGTACAAAAAACGTATTTATTCGTCATGGAAATTATATAAGTTCTTACAATCACCTTGAAAACTCTTTCGTTAAAAAAGGCGATAAAGTTGAAATAGGACAAAATTTAGGGAAGATTTTTACGGATAAAATAAATGGTAAAACTACCTTGGTTTTTGTGCTTTTAAAAAATACAGAAAAATTAGATCCTGCTTCTTGGATGCTAAAAAGATAAAATTTTCTTAAAATAGTGTTTGTGTTAACCTCAAAATGTTTTGAGCAAATCGTGTTTTCCTTTTGTTTGTAATTTTGAAATGAGTTAGTAAAGTACTAATCTCACTTTAATCTTAAAAACATAGAAATGGAAAATTTAGATAGAAAGAATGTTGCAATTTTAGCAACGAATGGTTTTGAAGAAAGCGAATTAAGAGAGCCGAAAAAAGCTTTAGAAAAAGCAGGAGCAAACGTACATATAGTATCCTTAAAATCTGGTGAAATTAAATCTTGGGCAGATGGAAATTGGGGAAAAGCTTATAAAGTTGATAAAACATTAGACGAAGTTACACAAGCAGATTATAATGCATTAATGTTGCCTGGTGGAGTTATAAATCCAGATACTTTAAGAACAAATAAAGATGCAGTAAATTTTGTGAAATCGTTTTTTGAGAATCACAAACCTGTAGCAGCAATTTGCCATGCACCTTGGTTATTAGCAGAAGCAGGTGTATTAAAAGGACGAAATATTACATCTTATAAATCTATTAAAACAGACATGATAAATGCAGGTGCAAACTGGACAGATGAAGAAGTTGTTGTAGATTCTGGATTGGTAACCAGTAGAAATCCAGATGATTTACCAGCTTTTAATGCGAAATTAGTAGAGGAAGTTTATGAAGGTAAACATGATGAACAAATGGCGTAATTGTCAATTTTAAATATATTGAAAGTGCAGTTTTTAAACTGCACTTTTTTTTTGGTTTAAAAATATTCAAAAAATTAATCTCAAAAAATATTCTTAAAATTATCGAAATTCTTTTGTAATTTGCACTTAAATAAAGGCTTATATTAAATACCTTTATATTTCAAGATAATTTATGAAAGAAATTATTTCTTTACAACAAAGTACTATTGCAACACTATTTAACGAAAAATTGTTGCCTGTTTTTTTTGATAAAATAACAGCCCATCATAAAGCAATTTTAGAGATAGATGAACTTCAAAAACAATTAATTGCCAATAATTTTGATAATGATGATAAGGATTTAACTTTTAAAAAGTTAGATGCATATAAATGTGAACTAGAAAAGATTGTTTCTAGTTATTTTTCGTCTTTTAAGTTAGAAGATAAATTGTTGTTTGATGGTTATTTTACAGCATTAAATACACATTTAGAATCTCTAGACGAAACAATAAAGCGTACACAAGATAAAGAGCGTTTTTTACGATTAGAAAGCGATTCGAAAATGCTTAAATTTAGAAAAGGCATCAAAAACTCTTTGTTCAATGTTTCTAAGCTTCCTTTAAAAACAGCGAATGTTTTTAGGAAAACAAAAAAAGAAGTTATCTTTTGGCAGCAAGAAATTCCCTTTAAAAATGCGACTGAATATTATTTTAAAAGTGAACTTGCCCATCATTTAAGTGTTGTTGTAGATGCTATCTATAAAGAAATATCTGAAATTACAGATAAGTATTGGTCAGTAGATAAAAAAATCGACGAAAAAATTGAGCTTTATGTCGAGAATAACATTGCTTTAGATTTTTCTGATGAACTATTAGCTGAAGTAACAACAATACCATCTTTAGAAACACGAATTGAAAATCATAAAAAAGCGTTTCAAGAGATATTTGATACAACTGTTTTAAATTACACAAATGCACTGTATAAAACAGATACAATTGAATTATCTGCGAACTTTTTTAACGAACAACATATTACAAAATATCAAAAAGATGTTATAGAAAAGAGTCATAAAGATATGCTTCTTTGGCAAAATACATTTAGTGTTTTTGAGAGTGATTGGGAGTTAGATATCGAAATATTTACCATTATTTTTCATGTGATGTTTAAGTATGAAGAACTTGAAAAATCTATTGACAAACGTGCAGAGCTTATTGGGAAAGAGTTAACGACTATCAAAAATTACATTATAAACGTAAAAAACTCCATTGCTAATTCCGATTCAAAATCTGCTGTAAAGGCTACAATTATAAGCGAATTAAAGAATTTAGGTAAGAACTTTAACAAGCTTATAGAAGAAACTACAACACGAATTACCAATCAAGAAATTCCGTTACAAATTAATAATTTTGAAGAAAATGTTCTTAATGTTTTAGAAACACTTTCAACAAAAAGAGCCATAAGTTCAGACAGTAATTATACAACAAAAACTGTAGCATCTGCCATTAATTATATTTCACCTTACGAATTAGTAACCTACCAAAGTTGGCCAAGTCTTGCTGCGAAAATAAAACAAGCAAAACTAGATCTTAATTTAAAAGTAACAACTTTTATTGAAGATATTAACGCTTTAAGTCAAGTAAGTGAGTTTAATTTAGAATCTGCTTTATCACTTTTTGAGGATGAATCTCAAGAAAATACATCCAAAGAAAATACTCCGAAAAAAGTAGCTTTTGAAGGTTTAGAAAGAAGTGAAGAAAAAATTGAAGATTTAAAAAATACGTTAGCAAATTTAAACACAACAAATGGCGAATTATTATTGCCAAGTATTGGGAAGTTTCATAAAAGTATTTTAGAGTTAACTGATACAGAAAATATTACTGAAATTAGATTAACGATTGCTAAAGCAAAATCTATTGAAAAAAGTAAATTACTAAAAGAAAAAGTAATAAATAACGTTAAAAACTTTGTTCCTGTTGCTATTCTTTATGGTAAAACCAAGTATAAAAAAACAGCGGCTTCTGTAAAAAGTATTCTTTTAAGAAATGGTTTGTACAAAGAACCTACAGATGTAACTAGCGATTTATCAGAGTTTTTAAAGCAAGCAGAAAAAGCGTTAGATGAATTGCCTTATGTATACCAACGTTTATTTAGATCAGAAACGTTGCAGAACGAAGCTTTATTTATTGGGCGAACAAATGCTTTAAATACTTTAGATAATGCTTACAGTGCTTTTCAAAAAAGCCAATATGCAGCTACAGTAATTATTGGCGAACGTGGTTCAGGGAAAACCTCTTTGATTCATAATTTTATCAATAAAAATAAGAAATTATCTAAAACCACTTTTTTATCAACCAAAGAAAATATTAGTGAACTTTATGAGTTAATAGCATTTTTAAACACCTCTTTTGATAAAGAATTGGCGACCATAGAAGAGTGGATTGCCTATTTTAATAGTGGAAAAAAGAGAACGATTGTTTTAGAAGATATTCAATATTTTTATTTTAGAAAAGTAGGTGGTTTTAATGTGTTGCATGAACTTTCTAATTTAATTTCATCAACAAAAAATAGTGTTTTTTGGATTATCACTTCAGCAAAATATGCATTTCAATATTTAGATAAATCTATTCAAATTTCAGAACTTTTTGCTTTTAACATTCAAATGTTAGAAATGGATAAAGAAACGATGAAAGAAGCGTTGATAAAAAGACATAAGATTAGTGGTTACAATTTGCATTTTGAACAGCCTCCTGTTGCTTATTTATCGAGTAAATTTTTAAAATCGCCAGAAGAAGTTCAGCAAGAAATTTTAAGAGAAGAATTTTTTAGTGACATTAATAAAATTGCACAGAGCAACTTTAGAATTGCTTTTATGTATTGGATTCGTTCCACTGTAAAAGTTTCTGGAAGCACCATTTATATGCGTTCTCTAAAAACAATAGATACCTCTTTTTTAAATAAGTTAGCACCTGTAAAACTGTTGTTGTTGAATAGTATTTTATTGCAAGAAAGATTGTCGCTCCAAGATATTGTAGAGCTTTCTAGTTTAAATGAGCAGCAAACAAAAAACATTGTACATGCACTTTTCGAAAACGGATTGTTAACGATGGATAACGAAAAATTTTATATGATAAATATCTTTTTATATCGTCAAATAACTACGTTGTTAAAGAGTAAAAATGTAATACATTAAGCCTGAAATCATGAAAAAAATACTATTTATATTTCTTTTTATTTCAGCCAATTTAATGGTTGCAAATGAAAGTAGCACAACACTACAAGAACCTGAAATACTAATTATACAAAAAGTAGATACTGTAAAAATAGATTCTACAAAAATTAAGGAACTTGTAAAAAATGAAGCCGAAAAAGACGTAGAAGCAGAGGTTAAAGCCACAAAAGATAAAATTGTAGAAAAGCTAAAACCACCAGCAATTTGGGAGTTATTTTCTTTTTGGAAAATATTTTGGGCATTGATATTTGTAATTACGGGTTATTTAGTAATTCGTTTTACAATTTCTTTGTTAGAAAAATACGCGGAAAAATTCACAAATCAACGAATTACCATCAAAGGAATTATTCCAATTATTAAGATTTTCGGTTGGATTTTTATTATCGTTTTAATAATAGTTGGTATTTTTCAACCACCACAATCAACAGTATTAGCAGTTTCAGCATCTTTAGGAATTGCTGTAGGTTTTGCATCACAAGATATTATTAAAAACATTTTTGGAGGTGTAATTATTTTATTGGATAGGCCTTTTATGGTTGGCGATAAAATTGAAGTTGGGAGTCATTATGGAGAAGTTGTAGAAATTGGTTTGCGTTCCATAAGAATTGTAACTGCAGACGATTCTTTGGTAAGTATTCCAAATGGCGAGTTAATGAATCAATCTGTTTCTAACTCAAATACAGGTGAAGCCAATTGCCAAGTTGTTGCCGAAATTTATTTGCCAATTACTGTAGATACAAAACGTGTGCGTGAATTAGCAAAAGAATCTGCACAGGTTTCAAAATATATTTACCTAAACAAACCTATTTATGTGCTGTTTTTTAATGAAGTTAAAGAAGGTCGTTCGTATTTAAAAATGCGTTTAAAGGCGTATGTTGTAGATATTCGTTACGAATTTGCTTTTAAAAGTGATATGACAGAAATTGTGATGAGACAACTTATAGATCAAAAAATCATGGATCCTAAAGATATGAGGTAAGGTATCATTTTGATGTAAAAAAAGTGCCATTTAAAACTGATAATCTCAATTTTAAATGGCACTTTTTTATGTTTTCAAATTAAAATTACTCAGGAAAATAACGAATATTTTTTTGAAGAATCATAGCATTTGGCATGGTAATTAACTCCCCTTCTTTTGTTTTAAGGGTGATAAAAAAAGCACCAATATCTTTAATTTCTCCAGAAACATTATTGTCTTTTTCTAAAACGGTTATGCTATCGCCAATTTTTACAGGATAATTAATATACAAAATTAAACCTGCAGTTATGTTCGATAAAATAGACCATTGAGCAAAAAATGCAATTCCTAAAATGGTTAAAAATGATGATATATAAACCAATAATTGCTTTTCATCTACACCCCAAATAAAGGCGATAATAACGATTGCAGTTGAGTATAAAATAAACGTAATAATTCTATTAATAATAATAACTCTTGATTTTTGAAAACCGTATTTAATACGGATTTTTCTCAACGAATTTGTAATTATTACTTTTAAAAAAACGACAAAAATAATAATAATTAAAGATTCTATTATTTTAAAATGATTTAAATATTCTAACATAATTTAAGATTTAAAAAGCGCTTTTAATTCTGTAGCATCATTAGGTTTTAACTTCCCAGCCAAAATCAAACTTAGTTGTTTACGTCTTAAAGCACCTTCAAAACGTTCTTTTTCTAAAGCAGTTTCAGGTATAATTTGTGGAATTTGTACAGGTTTTCCAGTTTCATCTACAGCAACAAAAGTATAAATACCTTCGTTAACTTTGGTTTTTAAGCCAGATTGTCTGTCTTCAATCCAAACATCAACATAAATTTCCATAGAAGAATTAAATGCTCTTGAAACTTTTGCTTCTAAAGTAACCACACTTCCAACAGGAACAGATTTGTTAAAAGCCACATGATTTACAGAAGCTGTAACCACAATTCTTGCAGAATGTCTTCTTGCAGCAATACTACAAGCTCTGTCCATTCTAGCTAATAATTCTCCTCCAAAAAGGTTGTCTAAATAATTAGTATCTCCAGGTAAAACTAAATCTGTTAGTACAGTTAAAGATTCTTTGGCTGTTTTTGCATCCATTTTTTAAAATTTTTGCAAAGGTAAGTATAGCGTGTAAATAAACGTTACTTTTTCACTAATAACCAAGCATCTTTAGAAACAGTTTGTTGTATTTTGTAAAGGTTATTGATGGCATCATTTCTAGAAGAAAAACTATTAAAAGCAACTTCTGTTAATCCCCATTTGTTAACTCCCAAAATACTAGCTTGGTAACCTAATTCTTTAAGTTCACTTACTTTCTTTTCTGCATTTTCTGGAAATTGAAATGCACCTGCAACTACATGAAATGGTTTTACAACTTTAATTTCTTTTGCAATCTTTAACTCAAGAGTTGGCAAAGGATTTGATATTACAAAAGTAGCAGCTTGTATTTTTTTCTCTAACGCTTTTTCTTGATTCGCTAAAAGAACATTTTGCTCATTTTGTTGATAAATATTATTACCAACAACTCCCAATGTTAATAAAATTGCAGCAGTTGCAGCATATTTTATAAAGGCAGGAATTCCTTTTTTATCTTGTTTTTGAGTAACAGGAATTAAAGGTTTTACAATTTCTTTATGTCTTTTTATGGTTGATGATTCCACTGTTGATAAACCAAAAGATGCAGCTAAATAATTAGTTGAGTAATTTGGTTCAAAAATAATTTGACCACTTTCATTTAAAGACAAAACACCAATAGAGCCAATTTTTAACGGTTTTGTTTGCAACTCATTTTGCCATTTAATTACAGACAAAGCAATAGCATTAGACGCTTTTTCGAAAGAAATATTTTCTGAAGAAGCAATGTAATTTGCCAATAAACCATCACTAACATTTAAGTGACTGTTAAACGTAATTTGTTTTGATGGTGGATTAAATGTGTTGTTAACTTCGTTAATTTTTGCACCAATTCTGTTGGTTACAAAACCACCAAAATCTGGTACAATTACACATTCATATCTGTAAAGCAAATCGCTAATGTAGTTGGCTAAAATCATAATAACAAATATAAAATTTTTGTGTTTTAAATGTTCTTTTATCAATAATATTTATCAACAAAAAGTTATATATTGACAATGAAATTGTTACGAAATGAAAGATGAAAAGTTATTGGCTATTTTACGATTGCAAAAAAGCAAGGCAATTGGCGATATTTTAGCCAAAAAACTACTTGTAAATGTAGGTGATGTTGAACAAATTTTTAAAGAAAAATCGGCTACTTTACAAAAAATCAATGGAATAGGGAATCATGTTTTAAAGCATTTGTTTGATGAGAAAAACTTAAAAGCTGCAGAACAAGAATTGAATTACATTAAAAACAACAATATAAAATATACTTATTTTTTGGAGGACGATTATCCAACAAACCTTCAAAATTGCATTGATAGTCCTATTTTAATTTTTAAAGATGGCAATATCAACTTGAAAAATGATAAAATAATTTCGATTGTTGGGACTAGAAATATGAGTTCTTATGGACGAGATTTCTGCACAAAAATTATTGAAGATTTGGTACAATACAACCCTATAATTGTAAGTGGTTTTGCATATGGAGTTGATATTTGTGCACATAAAGTTGCTGTAAAAAACAATTTACAAACCATTGCTGTTTTGGCTCATGGTTTTGAGCAAATTTATCCTAAAGTTCATAAAAAGTATATAAATCAAGTGAATGAAAATGGTGGTTTCTTAACCGAATTTTGGAGCGAAGAACAACCTTTAAGAGAAAACTTTTTAAAGAGAAATAGAATTGTTGCAGGCATTTCTAAAGCAACCATCATTATAGAAAGTGCAGAAAAAGGCGGTTCTTTAGTAACTGGAGATATTGCTAATTCTTATAATAGAGATGTGTTTGCAGTTCCTGGAAGAACAACCGATATTTATAGCAAAGGCTGCAATAATTTAATTAAAAATAATAGGGCAACTCTATTAACATCATCAGAAGATATTGTAAAAATGCTAAATTGGGATATTAAAGAAAGCCCAAAAAAAGCAATTCAGAAACAGTTATTTGTAGATTTAAATGAAAACGAACAAAAAATATATGATTTATTAAGCGAAAAAAGACAGCAGTTATTAGATGTAATTTCTTTGGAGTGTAATATTCCTATTTATCAATTATCATCCATTTTATTACAAATGGAAATGAAAGGAATTACAAAACCTTTGCCAGGAAAGTTGTTTGAGCTGATGTAAATATTGGTATTTTTGTGATATGAAATTGAAAATTCAACTTTTTTTGCTATTATTCTTAAGTTCCTTAAATGGAATTGCTCAAATTTCATATTCAGGCTATATAGGTAAACAACCTATAACTTTTGTGAGTTTTAATTATTCTGATAATGCTACAAGAGCATTTTATGTTTACAACAATTTTGATTCGGCTATAAAAATTAATGGAAAATTAAATAATAAAAATTTAGAGCTTTTTGAAAGAAATTTAAAAGGAGAAATTATAGCATCATTAATTTTTGCTAATTATAACGAAAAGGATATAGAGCTGAATGGAACTTGGAAGCATGAAAATGAAGCAAAATCTTATAAAATAGTTTTAAGAAAGAATTTTGAAATAGAAAATGGAGATGCTGTTTTCTGGGAGAAACATAAAGAACTTCTCCAAGTAAATTCAACAGAAAAGCATTATTTTAAAACAGTTATTAACAAAGAAGTAGGGCATTATTACGCACGTGTTTCTGCTGTTAAAGTTTTTGAAAAAATTACAGATAAACTAATTCAAACAATTGAATTAGATTGTGAGTTATTAGGCTTTAATAATGTTATTATTGATGATTATAATTTTGATGGTTTAGTAGATTTTTCTGTTTTTGAATCTTTTTATGCAGGTCCAAATACCAAATACGAGTAGTATTTATATTTTAAAGAAACCAAATGAAGATTTTTTTATAAGCGATATTAAAGGAGTTTCTCTTGAATTTGATAAGAAACTTAAATTAATCTATGAGCATAATCAATCGCGTGCAGGAAATAGTCATTCAAATTCGACATATAAATTAGTAAATAATAAAATGATTTTGGTAAAAGAAAACTGTATGGAATTCGATGAAGAGAAAGATGATTTTATAGATGTAAAATGCAATTAAAATGGCAGTAGAAAAAAAATTAATGTCCAAAAAAAAACCAACGTTTCCAATAAGTGAATTGTTAGATGGATATTTAAAAAGATACAATCGAAACATAAAAATACCTATTTTTTATGATGATTTGCTTCGTTTTCAAGGTTCTATAACCGTTTTTGATAAAAATGATGAAGACACACTTTGGGTAAGAACCTATTATTCTGAATGGGATAGAGTTGAGATTGATAATTCTTTGAAGAAAATTTATACAATGTTACATTCAGATGGAAATGATGAAGCCATTCCGTTTTTAAATGTAGATTCCATTGACTATTGTACTTTTGGGAATTCGAAACCCTTTAGAGTAAAAATTAGAAATGTTTTAAACGATAATTATACACATTTCTATGTGAAAAAAGCAGATGCATCTAGGGTTTATGGTTTAGAATTAGAGCATATTTTGTCTCCTCATAGTATGAATTTTTTGGTGTATAAAGACACGTTAATTGAAGAGCATATTGCAGGCATTCCTGGAGACGACTTTATAAGAGATTTTTTACCAAAATGTACTGAAGCTGAAAAAGCGCAAATTGCAAAAGAATTTGTAAAATTTAAAGAGCGTTGCTTGGTAAGGCTTTTGGGAGATATGCGTTCTTATAATTATGTAATTACACCCACACACGATTTTGATCAAATTATTTATAAAATTAGAGCCATCGATTTCGATCAGCAATCTTTTGAAGGAAATTTAAAAGTTTATAACCTACAATTTATGAAAGAGAATTTCAAAATGGTAGAAATGGTGAGTAAAAAATTGCAAAATAATTCGATAAGACAATACAAATTAGAAGAGCGTTCTTACATGGCAAAAAGGATGATTACTGTGCCAAGAAGAACTACTCGTTTGATAAAATGTATGAAAAAAGACACCATTTCATTTCCAGAAAATGTAGAACTTTTAAAAAGACATTTAATACAATATGTAGGTGATGTTAAGTTTAAAGATTGTAATAATATGGGCGAAATCTTAGAAACTATTTTGGCATTTGTAAAACGTAACTATTTAGATATTACTAGTAAGTAGCTATTTGTAATTTGAGAAAAATATATTCTCTACTAACATTCAATCTGTTTTGTTGATAGATTCGTAAAATAAAAAAGCAGGCCTATGAGCCTGCTTTTTTTATATTTTAGTAAATATTGAAAACTTTTTAAGCTTTCTTATCTTTACAACAATCCATTGTGCAATCTTCTTTACACTCCATTTTTTCTGCTTTCATATCGCATTTTTCTTTACACTCGTCAGAACAAACATGTGCTTTTTTTGAGCTTTCTGAAGCTTTGTATAATTCGCCACCAGCAATTCCGCTAACAAAAGCAATTAATTCTTTTTTTGATGTTTTATTAGCATCAAATTCTATGTTTGCAATGCTATCAGTAAAAACAACTTTAGCATCTAAAACACCCTCTCTTTTAGATAATTTAGATTGAATTGTTTTTGCACAACCAATTTCGCAAGTCATTCCAGAAATGGCCAAAGAAACATTTTCTTTTTTCACTTCTTTTACTTCTTCTTTACAGCCAGTTAAAACAAAACATGCAATTGCGATTGAGTATATTATTTTTTGAAATTTCATTAGAATATTTTATAGAATTATTATGCAAATTTATCAATAAAATAACTCGTATTTAAATAATTAGTAGACTTTTGCATAAAATTTAACCTAGCTTATGAATCTTCAACAAAAAAAATGGTTGTATTTGGGAATGCTTTCTTTGGTTTGGGGAAGTTCTTTTATATTGATGAAAAAAGCATTAATAGGTTTAACACCTATTCAAGTGGGTGCTTTAAGAATGGTAATTGCTGCTATTTTTTTAATGTTGATAGGTTTTAAAAGTTTAAAACAAATTAAGAAAAGACATTATAAGTTCATTATTTTAACCTCTTTTTTGAGTACTTTTTTTCCTGTTTTTCTATTTGCGTATGCAGTGAACGGAATTGATAGTTCTATAGCGTCTATTTTAAATTCTTTAACACCTTTTAATACTTTGATTTTTGGTGCTTTAATTTTTGGCTATACTTTCAAAAAACAACAACTTATAGGCATATTTATTGGTTTAATAGGAACATTTTTATTGATTTTAAATGGTGCAAACTTAAATCCTGATCAGAATTATTGGTTTGCCATTTTAGTAGTTTTTGCTTCTTTTGGATATGCTTTAAATGTAAATATTGTAAAGAAATATTTGCATGATATTAGTGCTTTAAGTATTGTAACTGGTAATTTTTTAGTGTTGATAATTCCTGCTTTTGTAGTGCTTTTATCTACTGATTTTTTCAGCACTTTCCAACCTACAGAAACAAGATTAACAGCTTTGGGTTATATTACAATTTTAGCAATTTTTGGTACAGGAATCGCCAAGATATTTTACAACAAAATGGTGCATTTAGCTTCGCCAGTTTTTGCATCTTCTGTAACTTATTTAATTCCAATTGTTGCAATTTTCTGGGGATATTTAGATGGAGAAGAGTTAAGTATTATTCAATTGTTTGCTGGCTTAGTTATTTTGTTAGGTGTTTATTTAGTGAATAAGAAGAAGTAGATTGGTTCAATATTCAATATTCAATATTCAAAGACAAGACTAAATTGTGGAGAAAAACACTCAACTAATTTAAAAATTCACAAAACTCCACAATATTGTCACTTCGTCTTTTTAGGAGAAGTCTCATAAAGATGAGAGCATACAGTTTCGCAAGTTTATGTGATTTCTCCTAGCGTCGAAAAGACAAACTTGGTTGGGAAAAGGTGAAGTTTTGTGAAAATTACCATGTAAAAAATCAACCTTATTAAAACATCAACACAAAAAAAGAGCCAAAACATACAGTTTTGGCTCTTTCATCAATATAAAAATTTAAAAGATTTTATTTAAAATCAGCGTCAGTAACACCTTCATTTATTTTAATTTCTTTTACTTCGAAATTTAAATCCATTGGTCCAGATTTCATAATAACTGAATGAGGAAACATAATGCCTTTTACAGCTTTATAGTCGCTAAATGTTGTTGGAACTTTAACTTCAGTTCCATCAGGCATTTTTGCAGTTTCAACTTCTTTAGCTTTTAAACCAGTTTTAACATTGTAAAAAATCTCTTTTTTATCAGTTATAATAACATAGAAGTTCTCACCATCAATTGGTTCAATTCTATCTAATTTACCGTTTTTATAAGCCATATCTGCAAAAGGAGCCATTGTCTTTTTTGCTTCTTCAATTTCTTCTGGCTTCATGTCCATTTTTTGACCTCTAGCTTCTTGATATCCTTTTTCACCATCAAAAATTATCTTTTGCATCGCATTTCCCATTACAGAAATAACCATTGAAGTTTTATTTGGTGTAGCAGATTTCATTGTCATTACTAAAGGAGTTCCTTGAATTGTTGCATTAGCAACCATCATAACTGTTTTAACAGCCATCACTTTATCTTTACCTCCAATTGCATCAACATATGTATCAACAACATTTGCAGCTGTCATTCCTGCAGGAATTGGCAACGTCATTGCTGGCTTTTCTGTTGGGTTTCCTTCTTTATCAAAATAGTTAATTACATAATCTGTTTTTTCAAGATTTTTAAGAACATCAATTCCTTTTCCTGTAATTACAATTCTAGCTTTGTTACCTTTAAAATATTTAATAGCTGCATTCTGAACATCATCTAAAGTAACAGCATTTATATTTTTAATGTAATTTTCATAAAAATCTTCTGGTAAATTATAACGCTCAATATTTAAAGCATAATTGGCAATAGTTCTTGGTTTTTGAACATCCATCACAAAACCACCAATATATTCTTCTTTAGAATTTGCTAATTCTTCTGCAGATACTTTTTTGTATCTCATTTTATTGATTTCTTTCTGTAACTCAACCACAGAACTATCAGTAACCGTGTTTCTAACACTAGCAGTTGCTCTAAAAGAACCTGCGTATCTATCTTGTCTTAAGCTAGCATAAGATCCATATGTATACCCTTTATCTTCTCTTAAGTTCATAAATAAACGAGCAGTTCCTCCACCACCAAGAATATTACTAGCCATTAAAGCTGCATAATAATCTTTATCACCTAAAGTTAAATCTACATTATTGATAATTGCAATTTCAGATTGTACTGCATTATCCATATTAATAAAATCGATTTCTGTTGTTGCAACATCATTAGTTGGTGGAATTGTGTAAGCAGGTATTACACCTTTTTGCCAATCAGCAAATAAAGAAGTAACTAATTTTTTAGCTTCTTTTGGGTTGATATCTCCTTCAATAACTAAATAAGCATTGTTAGGTTTGTAGTATGTATTGTAATTATTTACAACATCATTTAATGTAATTTTATCTACACTTTCTTTTGATGTAAATTCTCCAAATGGATGATTTCTACCATAAGTCAAAACATTTTCTACTCTTCTTGCAGTAGAAGTAACATTCTTTTCGTCAGATTTTAAACCATCTAAAGTAATATTAACTTCTTTGTCGAATTCTTCTTGTGTAAATTGAGAGTTTTGAACTCCATCTGCCATCAATCCTAAAATTTCTGGAAAATATTTAGTTAAAGAAGATGCAAAAGCACCTGAACTAAAAAAGCTAACATTTGCGCCATAGAAATCTACTTTTTCGTTGAATTCATCTTTGGTGATGTTTGTAGTTCCTCTACCTAATAAACTTCCCATCATTCCAGAAACTCCAGCAATTTCACCTTCAAAATAAGGTTTATTGTCGATTGTTAAGTTTGCAGAAATTCTTGGTAATTTATGGTTTTCTACCATAATTACTTTCAAACCATTATCTAAAGTAAACTTAACTGGTTTACCTAACTTTACAACAGGATCTGGTCCTGGTTCTGGCATTTTACTTCTATCTATTTGTGCATTAATAGCGAACGTAGTTAAAAACAGTGCTACTAATGATAAAATTTTTGTTTTCATAATTTATATCTTGTTTATAAAAATCGATACACGACCTTTTTTAGCTATTATTTTGCTTCTGGTAAATATTCTAAAGTTAATCTTTGATTAGGATTTAGATATTTCTTAGCAACGTCTCTAATTTCTTCTCTAGTAATTGATCTGAAAATTTCAATCTCAGTATTAATCAAGTTTGTATCTCCATATAAAACATTAAAAGTTGCTAAAGAACTTGCAATACCTTCTACACTTGAGTTTGAGTTTACAAAATTGTTTTCAAATTGATTTTTTAATTTCTGAAAATCTTTTTCTGAAATTAATTCCGTTTGCATTTTTACAATCTCCTCGTCAATTTCTGCAATAATATCTCCTAACTTCGTTTCACCTTGAGGCAAACCAAATAAAATATAGGTTCCATAATCTTCTTGACTTGCATTAATTGCACCAGCTTGTAATGCCATTTTTTTCTCATCGACTAACTTTTTGTATAAAACAGAACTTCTTCCTGTACTTAAATAAGAAGAAATCATATCTAAAACTCTAGAATCTCTAGTTTTCATAGATGGTGTTCTGTAAGCAGCCATAATTGCTGGTATTTGAATATTTGGATCATATCCTTTAGCAGTCATTGCTTCAGTTATTGGATCTTCTTGAGGAAAACTCTTTGTAATTTCTTCTCCTCTAGGAATTGGTCCAAAATAATCTTGAATCATTTTCTTTGCAGCAGGCACATCAATATCTCCAGCAACTACCAAAGTAGCATTATTTGGTACGTAGAATTTTTTGTTAAAAGCCAAAAACTCTTCTAAAGTAGCAGCATCTAAATCTGCCATTTTACCAATAGTAGTTCCTTTATAAGGATGTTTTTTAAAAATATTTTCTTTCACATATTCTAAAAAACGAGAATAAGGTTGATTGTCTACACGTAACCTTTTCTCTTCTTTTACAACTTCGTTTTGAGTATCAACACCACCTTGTTTAATAATTGGGTGTAATAAACGTTCAGATTCCATCCAAAGTCCTAATTCTAATTTGTTTGATGGAAAAATTTCATAATAATACGTTCTGTCATCTGTAGTATTGGCGTTATTTCTACCTCCATTAGAAGATACAATTTTAAACCATTCACCTTTGTCGATGTTTTCTGTTCCTTCGAATAACAAGTGTTCAAAAAAGTGAGCCATACCTGTTCTTCCTGGTTGTTCGTCTTTTGCACCTACGTGATACATTACAGAAGTTACAACAACTGGAGCAGAAGTGTCTTTGTGTAAAATAACGTGCATTCCATTACTTAAATCATACTCTTCAAACTCTACTTTTTGTGCATTTGTAGCAAAAACAAATAACATTGCAGAAGCAAGAGATAAAATACTTTTCTTCATTGATTTTTATTTAGTTAATAATTTACATTAGTAATTTGACGCTATGTGTGTTTGATTGTTACAAAATAACTTCAAAAAATCTCGTCAGCATCAAAAATAATAAAGCCCTTTTAAAAAAGAGTGAAATACATTGATTATTTTGAAATTTAGAATTAAAATATTTAATAAATAGTATTATTGTTGATTTGTAAAAAATATGTATATTTGCATCCGCATTTTCAGTAAGTTAAATGCATTAATATCAACAAACACGCAAAACTAATTAGTATGTACGCAATCGTAGAGATAGCAGGGCAGCAGTTTAAAGTAGCAAAAGACCAAAAAGTTTACGTTCATCGTTTACAAGGAGAGGCAGGATCAAAAGTAACTTTTGATAACGTTCTTTTACTTGATGACGCAGGAAGTGTAACTTTAGGCGCCCCAGCTATAGAAGGAGCATCAGTAACCGCTCAAATTTTAAGTCATTTAAAAGGTGATAAAGTAATCGTCTTTAAAAAGAAAAGAAGAAAAGGTTACCAAAAGAAAAATGGACACAGACAGTATTTAAGCGAGATTCAAATTGAATCTATTGCTGCTTCTGGTTCAGTAAAAGCTGCAAAAAAAGAAGCTCCAAAAGCTGAAACAAAAAAAGCGGCTCCAAAAAAATCTTCTAAAAAAGGAGATGATTTGAAGAAAATTGAAGGTGCAGGACCTAAAGCTGCTGAAGCTTTAGTAAGTGCAGGTTTAGATACTTTTGCAAAAGTAGCTAAAACAGATGCTGCTAAATTAAGCGAAATCTTAACAGAAGCAAGCTCAAGATTATCTCACATTGTTACAGACACTTGGCCAAAACAAGCTGCTTTAGCTGCTGATGGTAAATGGGATGAATTAAAAGAATTACAAGATAGATTAGATGGTGGTATTGAAAAATAACCAACTATAATTTAACTTTAACTTATAAAAACTCAAGAAAATGGCACATAAAAAAGGTGTAGGTAGTTCGAAGAATGGTAGAGAATCAGAATCGAAAAGACTTGGTGTAAAAATATTTGGAGGGCAAGCTGCAATTGCAGGAAATATAATTGTTCGTCAAAGAGGAACTACACACAATCCAGGAGAAAACGTTTACATGGGTAAAGATCATACTTTACATGCAAAGGTTGATGGAGTTGTTGAATTCCGTAAGAAAAGAAATAATAGATCTTATGTTTCTATTACTCCTTTCGAAGCTTAGAAATTAAGTTTCTAAAAAATATTTTAAAAATCGCTTAAACATTTATTTGTTTAAGCGATTTTTTGTTTATATTTTACAAATAATATAAAGTTTTTATTTAATTCATATTAGACTTTAAAACAACCAAAAAATGAAGTTAACAGTAAAATTCTTTTTATTATTTTTTTCTCTTTATACATTTTCACAGGAAGATTTAATATCAAAAGAAAATATTAAAGTTAAAATTGAGTTTTTTATTTTAGAAAATAAATTAGATTCTGTTTCTTTTTATTTGAATAAAATAGAGAAGGATGCAGATACTAATTTGTACAATAAACTAATTAATAGGGAGCAAGTTTCTTATGCTGATTTTTATAAATTTGTTTCTAATTTAGGTAATAAACACTCTATAAACTACGATAAAGTTTCTAATTATATCAATAGTTATCTAGAAGAACCTGAAAATTTAAAAAAAATAAATTTAGATTATGTGGAAATTAAATGGTCTCAGATAACTAAATTAAGAGATGAGGTTAGTTTGGATAAAGCTTCTTTGGAGCAAAAAAAAATCGAGAATTATATTAATAAATTTAATATTTCTGATAAAGATGTATTAAAAGCCAAAACAAAAATTACAACACATCCAATTGTAATGTATTTAATTGAAAAGGAAGTAAAAAAAGGAAAATCACTTTCTTTAAAAAGCTTAGAAAATGCAAGGGAATTAAAGGATAAATACTTAGAAATAGCTTTTTTATATCATTTATCAGATTTTTTATTACTTGAAAGAAATCTAGATGAATATATAAAGGTTAGTGAAGAAACCTTAGAAATCGAAAATGAATTACCTAAAAAGAGTCCTTATTATCACGCAGTTGTAGAGCATTTAATAGATGCTTATATATTTAAAGGAGGTAATTATGAGAGAATTATTCATCTTATAGATATTCTCTATGCTGATGCTGATACAAGATTATATACTTATACACTCTATTTAAAATTAATTAATAGATCAGAAGATGATTTATCTATAAAAAATGAAATTGTCAAAAAATTTAAAGTTGAGGATATGCCTTCTTTAGTTGATGAATTTCAAAAATTGTCAAAAAATATAAACACAAACGACTTAAATAAATTATACAAATCAAGCTCAAAAATTTTAGAGAAGGAAGGTTTTTTTGAAAAAGCGATGGAGTATAAAAGTAAAGAAGTAGAACTTACTAAGAAAATTTATTCAGAAGAGTTATCTAATTCTTTAGCAAACTTTAATATAGAACAAGCTGTAAAGGTTAAAGAGAAAGAAGTTGAATACGAAAAAGAGAAGAATAAACTTTATGCAATTATTATATTTTTGGCAATTATTTTTCTAGTTATTTCTTTATTTGTTATTCTAAAAATAAAAAAACAATCTAAAGAACTTTCAGAAAAAAATATAATTATTAATAATGCTTTAGATGAAAAAGAATTACTGATTAAAGAAGTACATCATCGAGTAAAAAATAACTTTCAAGTAATCACTAGTTTGTTAGAATTTCAATCGGAAGAAATAGAAGATGAAAAAGCAATTAAATTATTTAATGATGGGAAAAATAGAGTAAAATCGATGGCTTTAATTCATCAAAAACTCTATAAAAATCTGGGTGATTTTATTGATTTTAACGATTATATAAATTCATTATTAAAAGAAATTTCATTTGTTCATCAATCGAAAGAAGAAGAAGTAGTTAAAGTAATTAAAGTGGAAAATATTTTCTTTGATGTTGAAACTGCAATACCATTAGGTTTAATTATTAATGAAATTATAACAAATACCTATAAATATGCTTTTAAAGATAAAAAAAATGAAATAAATAAGATTTTAATAGCAATTGAAAAGCAAAAAGATAGATCTTATAAATTAATAATTGAAGATAATGGAATTGGAATAGCTAAAGATTTTAATATTGAAAGTTCTAAAAGTATAGGTTTAAAATTAGTAAAAAGATTGATTAAACAACTTCATGGTACTTTTGTGCTTATTAGAAACCCTAGCACAAGATTTGAACTTACCTTTAAAGATTCAAGTATACGAAGTCAAATTGATTAGTCTTTAGAACATAAAAATACTTATCAAAAACAATTATTAAAAATATTTTTCTTTTGATAAGTATTAATTTTATATAGTCAAAAACTAAAATGAAAAAAACAAAAATATTAGTAGTAGAAGACGAAATTCTTATTGCAGATAACATTTGTAAAACTCTAAGGGATTTAGGTTATGAAACTTTAGAGCCGGCTATAAACTACACAGAAGCAATGCTTACAATACAAAAAGAGCAACCTGATTTTGCGATTTTGGATATTAATTTGTCAGGAAAAAAAACTGGAATCCATATAGCACAGAAAATTAGAAGTTTATACAATTTTCCATTCGTATTTTTAACGGCAAATTCAGATTTATCTACTTTAAATTTAGCAAAAGAAACTTTGCCAAATGGATATTTAATAAAACCTTTTTCTAGAGAAGAATTATTTACATCTATAGAAATTGCTTTGCATAATTTTTCAAAGAAAATTACAAAAGATAATCAAGAAGAGGTTGTACCTAAAAATGCTCTTTTCATCAAAGATAAAGGGAATTACAATAAAATTATTTTTGACGATATTTTATATTTAAAAAGCGCACACGTTTATACAGAAATTTTTAAAACTAACAAGCAAAAACTTGTTGTTAGAGGTAGTTTAAACGATATTCTTAGTAAGTTAAATAAAAACTTTGTAAGGATTCATAGAAGTTTTATTATCAACGTAAAACATCTAGAACAAATTACATCTAATACCGTAAAAATTAAAGATGTATTATTACCTGTAGGAAAAAAATATAACCAAAATTTAGTAAATACGATTAATTTGCTTTAAAATATTAATATTCAGAACATAATAAATAGGTTTCGGAACATTTTTGTAAGATAAAATGTTAATTTTAATTACTTTTATAATACTTATAACAATACTTTAAACTTGAATGTTGGGGGACACTAAATTTTAACATTGTTATAATAAATAAAGTTACTCATAAAAGAGTAACTTTTTTTTGTGATTACTACTCGCTCATTTTCGTACTTTTACGGTTATGAATTTTTTGTATAATATATTCGTTTTTGTAGCAACATTTTTTTTAAAAATTGCAACAATCTTCAGTAAAAAAATGAAACTTTTTGTTGATGGTAGAAAACAAACTTTTCATAAAATATCTTCATTAAAGAATGCTAAAACAATTTGGTTTCACGCAGCTTCTTTAGGAGAATTCGAGCAAGCAATTCCTATTATAGAAGAATTAAAAAAAAAACATAAAAGTTACAAAATTCTAGTTACATTCTTTTCTCCTTCAGGATATGAAATTAGAAAAAATTATAATTTAGCAGATGTTGTTTGTTATTTACCTTTAGATTCAAAAGCCAATGCTCAAAAATTTATAGAAATTGTAAATCCAAAAATGGCAATTTTTATAAAGTATGAATTTTGGCCAAATTTTTTGAATGAACTTAAAGCGAAGAAAATACCAACAATTTTAGTATCAGGAATAGTAAGAGAAAAACAACTTTTCTTTAAACCTTATGGAGGTTTTATGAGGAAATCTTTAGAAGCTTTTCATCACTTTTTTGTTCAGAATAATGCATCAAAGGAATTGTTAGAATCTATCAATTTTACGAAGGTTACAGTTGCTGGAGATACTCGTTTTGATAGAGTTTCTAAAATATTAAACCAAGATAATTCTTTAGACTTCATAAACGATTTTAAAAACAATCAATATACAATTGTTGCAGGAAGTACTTGGCAAGAAGATGAAGAGTTATTGGTGAATTACATCAATAACAATGCTTCAGAAGATGAGAAATTTATAATTGCACCACATAATATTAAAAGTGATGCCATTTTAGAATTACAAAAATCAATCCATAAAAAGTATGTTTTATTTTCTGATAAAACGAATAAGAACTTAAAAGAATATCAAGTTTTTATTATTGATACCATTGGTATTTTAACTAAAATTTATGCAGCTGCAGATCTTGCTTATGTTGGTGGAGGTTTAAAAACGGGTTTGCATAATATTTTAGAACCTGCAACTTTTGGCGTTCCTGTAATTATTGGCAATAACTTCGATAAGTTTAAAGAAGCTGTAGATTTAGTTAAAATTGGTGGTTGTATTTCCATCAAAAATCAAGCAGAATTAAATGAAAATTTTATCAGTTTAAAAAATGATGCAAATTTTAGAAGTTTAACAGGAAACATCAACAAAAAATATATTGAAGACAATCTTGGTGCAACAACAATAATTATGAATTATTTACATGATAAATTATAGGTTTAATTTTCTGTCAGAAAGACCTTGTTGAAATTAAAGGAAATTGAATTGAGAACTAATTAAAATTACAAATTATGGATTTTATTTTACAACCTTGGCCTTGGTTTATTGGTGGGCCTTTAATAGCAATATCACTCTTATTATATTTTTACTTTGGTAAAAACTTTGGGGCGTCTACTAATTTTGAAACAATGTGTACCATTTTAGGTGCAGATAAATTTTCCGATTATTTTAAAAAGGATTGGAAAGATCAAGCTTTTGCATTAATGTTTGTAGTCGGTTTAATTATTGGTGGTTTTATTGCTGCCTATTATTTAATTCCTAATCAAACAATCGATTTAAACCCACAGACAGTTCAAGAACTTACAGATTTAGGGTTTAGCAATGTTGGTAATCAATACTTTCCTGATGAAATTTTTGGACAAAATGCATATACATCAATGAAAGGATTTTTGATTTTAATAGTTTCAGGAATCTTAATTGGTTTTGGAACACGTTATGCAGGAGGTTGTACTTCTGGACATGCAATTACAGGTTTAAGTAGCCTTCAATTACCATCATTATTAGCAGTTATAGGCTTTTTTATTGGCGGAATTATTGCAACGTGGTTTATAATTCCTATCTTATTTTAAACGAAAAATCATAATTTTTCCTGCAAGGTTTTTAGAACCTTATAGGTATAAAATCAAAATATATTCAAATGAAAAACATCAAATTTTTAATTCTCGGAATTTTCTTCGCAATTGTTTTGAGTAAAGTTCAAGCAATTTCTTGGTATCGTTTTTACGAAATGTTTAAGTTTCAATCTTTCCACATGTTTGGTATTATTGGAGGTGCAGTTGTAATTTCTGCTATATTTATGCAGTTGTTTAAATATGGAAAAATAAAAGATATTCATGGAAATAAAATTGTTCCAAAACCAAAGAAGAAAGGCTTTATAAGTACTATTTTTGGAGGAACACTTTTTGGTTTAGGTTGGGGGATTTCTGGAGCTTGTGCAGCACCTGTTTTTGTAATTCTTGGCTTTGAATTAATTCCTGCTTTAATCTTATTAACTGGGGCACTTTTAGGAGCTTTCTTTTATGGATTGATCAGTAAAAAGTTGCCTAATTAAAGTGATTTTTATCAGTCATCAATCTGAAAAACAGTATTAATTTTACAAATTAAATGAGCAAATTAATAGATAATTTTGGTAGACAAATAAGTTACGTGCGATTGGCAGTTACAGATCGTTGTAATTTGCGTTGCCAATATTGCATGCCTGCTCATGGAATTGATATTGTTCCCAGACAAGAATTACTGACTTTTAAAGAAATGTATCGTTTAATTCGTGTTTTGACAGAATTGGGCGTAAACAAAGTGCGTTTAACTGGAGGAGAACCTTTTGTGCGTAAAGATTTTGTTGGTTTTTTAGAAATGTTATCTCATAACGATTTGTTAGATGCCATAAATATTACCACAAATGGCGCGTTGATTTCGCATCATATTGCTAAAATTGAGCAACTCAAAAAAGTAAAAAACATCAACTTAAGTATCGATAGTTTAGACAGAGAAAAATTTGCAAAAATTACAAGAAGAGATGTGTATCCAGAAGTTTATAAAACGTTCGAATTACTAGAAAAAAGTAGTTTAAATTTAAAACTAAACGTGGTTGTGCAATCTGGTTTTAATACTGATGAAATTGTCGATTTTGTAAGATTAACGAAAGATAAAAATGTTGCTGTACGTTTTATAGAAGAAATGCCTTTTAATGGAAAAGGACAACGTGAAATGCAAGAAAATTGGACGTTTAAAAAAATTCTAGAAGAGGTAAAAACCGAGTTTGATGTTTCTGAAATCCAATCAGAAAAATCATCAACATCAAGAAATTATAAAATTGATAATCATCTAGGAACTTTTGGTATTATTCCTGCATTTACAAGAACTATTTGTAACGATTGTAACAGAATTAGAATTACAAGTACAGGAACTTTTAAGAATTGTTTGTTTGATGATGGTGTTTTTAATCTGCGAGATTTTATAAGAAAAGGAGCTTCAAACGACGATTTAAAAGAACTCTTTTTAAGTTTGATAAAAGAAAAACCAGAAAACGGATTTATTGCAGAAGCAAATAGAAAAAGTGGAAGTGCATCTGAAAGTATGAGCACAATTGGTGGATAAAGTCATATTTTAATCTTTGAATGTCGAATACTTTTAATATAGTTTAGATAAATTATTTTGGCTGTTTACTGTTGTTGATTTGAGGTATTGAATTGTGTGAATTAATCTAATTAAAATTAATTTACTAACTTTAAAGCATCAACCAAAAAATAGTAATTATGAAATTAGGTGCTTTTTCTATTAGTTTAGCTGTAAAAGATCTTCATAAATCAAAAGCATTTTATGAAAATTTAGGGTTTAAAGTTTTTGCAGGAGAAATAGAAAAAAATTATTTGATTCTTAAAAATGGAAATGCTTTAATTGGAATTTTTCAAGGAATGTTTGAAAATAATATTTTAACTTTTAATCCTGGTTGGGATGAAAGCTGTAATAATTTGAAGGATTTTGATGATGTTAGAAAAATTCAACAACATTTAAAAAACGAAAACATACCATTAACTTCAGAAGTTGATGAAACGAATTCTGGACCTGGAAGTTTAATGGTATTAGATCCAGATGGAAATATGATTTTAATTGATCAGCATGTGTAACTTTTTAGTGTGAATTTGGATATTAATTTAATTTTTTAAGTTCTTTATTGATAATTGCACTTACTTCATCAGCGTTATCAATAATCATTAAATGGCCTCCACCTTCTATTAATTCGATGTCTTGCTCATTTTTTAGCGGAATTAATTTGTCTTTTGTTCCGACTATTTTTAATACTTTTTCAACTTTTTGTTCATTTTTCCAAGATGATAATTCTTGAACAGCCCATTTTGTAAACTTTAAATCAGCGTCATCTAAAATTTCATTTAATAACGCTACTTTTTTTGTGCCAAATAAAATTTTGGCCATCCATCTTGGAGGATTTAATAGTTTTGCTGGGATTATTTTCACAATCTTAGTTTTTCCTAAAAATCTATAAATTAAAGGAATTTCTTGTCTTGTTTCTGCTGATGAAATTAAAATCGTTAACTCAGGGTTTAGAAATTTACTGATTTCAACTGCAATCAAACCACCAAAACTAACTCCTAAAACACAAAATTTTTCTGAAGTATCAATGACAGATGAAAATCGTTTAGCATACTCAGCTATAGATTCGTTTTTTAAAGGATCAATCCAATCAATTGGAATAAATTCATGCTTCAATTTTAAAAATTGAAAAACTCTTTTGTCTGCTCCAAGACCACTAATTGCGTATATTTTCAAATTTATTTTACTTCAAATCTTTTAATAATAGTTGAATCGATTTAAAACCATTCCACTCATTTTCATCTACAGAATAGGCAATATCAAAATCATCTTGCACAAATTCCATTTTATCCCCCAAATTAAAACCAATTGCATTGTAGGTTTTTTTATTATCACCTTGAAAAACATTTAATTTTAAATGGGTTTGATCTTTACCAATTTTTTTTCCATAACCATTATCTCTAACACATGTAGATGTAAAAGTTGGTTTCATATTCATGGGACCAAAAGGTGCCATTTGTTGGATAATTCTAAAAAATTTAGGTGTAATTTCTGACAATTCAATTTCTGCATCAATGGCAATTTCTGGAGTTAACAATTTTTTGTCAATGGTTCTTTCCACAACTTCTTCGAATTTATTTTTAAAATTCTCGTAGTTTTCTGGAGCTAAAGTTAAACCAGCTGCATATTTGTGGCCACCAAATTGTTCTATAAATTCCTCACATTCTAAAAGTGCATTATACACATCAAAACCTTTTACGGATCTTGCAGAAGCTGCTAGTTTATCGCCACTTTTAGTGAAGACTAAGGTTGGTCTATAATATTTTTCTATCAATCTAGAAGCTACAATTCCAATAACTCCTTTATGCCAATCTTCTTGAAAAACTACGGATGAAAATCGATTTTCCTCTTCATTATCAATAATTTGAATTAAAGCTTCCTCTGTAATTTTTTTATCTAGATCTTTTCTATCAGCATTAAAAATTTCGATAGCTGCAGCAAATTCGATAGCTGCATTTAAATCCATTTCTGTTAGCAATTCCACAGCATAATTACCATGTTTCATTCTTCCAGCAGCATTAATTCTTGGTGCAATTATAAAAACAACATCAGTAATAGTGAGTTCTTTCTTTTTAACTTGATGAATAATTGCTTGAATTCCGTTTCTAGGTTTTTGGTTGATAACTTGCAAACCAAAATACGCTAAAACTCTATTTTCGCCATTCATAGGTACAATATCTGCAGCAATTGCAGTCGCTACCAAATCTAAATAAGGCACAAAATCTTCAATTGTTTGATTTCTAGAAACTCCTAAAGCCTGAATCAATTTAAAACCAACCCCACAACCACAAAGTTCATCAAAAGGATAGGTACAATCGTCTCTTTTAGCATTCAAAACAGCAACTGCTTTTGGAATTTCTTTCCCAGGTTTATGGTGATCACAAATAATAAAATCGATATTTTTTTCTTTAGCATAGGCTACTTTATCGATTGCTTTTATACCACAATCTAGTGCAATAATTAAAGAGAAATCATTATCGTGTGCAAAATCGATTCCCATATAAGAAACGCCATAACCTTCAGCATATCTATCAGGAATATAGGTTGCAATACTTGGGTGAATGGTTTTTAAATACGAAGAAACCAAGGAAACAGCAGTAGTTCCATCCACATCATAATCACCAAAAACTAAAATATTTTCGTTGTTTAAAATCGCAGTTTCAATTCTTGCAACTGCAAGATCCATATCCTTCATTAAAAAAGGATCGTGAATATCTTCTAAACTTGGTCTAAAATACTTTTTTGCTTCCTCAAAAGTTTCAACATTTCTTTGTAGTAGAATTTTAGCAATAGTGGCATCAACTTGTAAATCGAATGCCAATTTTGCTACTTTTTCTTTACTGGGATCTGGTTTTAAAGTCCATCTCATAGGCTTGTGCTGAATTTATTTCAGCATCTTTTTTTGAACTTATTTCAATATATATTTATTGAATTCTATTCTTTTTCTAAATCATGCAAATGAATTTCAATTTCTACTTCTGCAAATTGACGAAACATTTCCATAACTCCACAATATTTTGTTACAGATAAATTTACTGCTTTTTGAATTTTTTCTGGCTGTAATTCAGCATCCGAAAAATGATAATCAACCTTCACTTTATTGTAAAATTTTGGATGTTCATCTGTTAATTCTGCAGTAACTTCGATATGAAAATCGGCAACTTCTGCTCGCATTTTTTCTAATAAAGAAACTACATCTAAACCAGAGCAACCAGCTAAAGACGATAGCATTAAAGCTTTTGGAGCAAACCCAACAACATCTCCATTATCTTGAGATTTATCGAACATTGTCAATTTGGACCCACTTGGGTTGTCAGTTTCAAATTGCGATTTTTGCATCCATTTTGTGGTAACTATATTTTTAACCATAATTTATATTTTTTTTAAAATTGAAGTGTTAAATTGTGCTTTTTTACAAAAATAAGCAAACCTAAAGGAGTTGAAGTTAAAAATGATAAATTCTATAAATTTTAAGAGTAAGATACTTTTTTATTTTTTTGTAATGATAAGTTCGCTGTTGTTTTCAGAAACTTTTGACGATGCTCCAGTAATTACTGCTCAAGGAAACCAAGCTTTTTGTATAGGTAATCCTATAAATGTTGTAACTGATTTTACAATTACAGATTCAGATGATACAGGTATAGAGTCTTTTTTTATCCAAATTTCTAATGGTTATCAAATTAACTTTGATCAATTAGAGCTTACTGGAAATCATCCAAATATTACTACTAATTGGGATGTAAATGAAGGTAAATTAAGTTTTACTGCTGCAAATGGCGCTTCAGAAATGTTGTTATCAGATTTAGAAATTGCAGTAAAAGAGGTTGTTTTTAGAACTACTGCAACAGCTATTGTTCCAGAAAAAGGATTTTCTTTTACTATTGATGATGCAAATTATTTACCTTCTACAGATCATTTTTATGAATATGTTGCAGATGAAGGAATTACTTGGACTGATGCCAAAACAGCTGCAGAAATTAGAACTTATTATGGAAGGCAGGGTTATTTAGCAACGTTAACAAGTAGGGAAGAAGCAGATTTTGCAGGTAAACAAGCAGCTGGAGCAGGTTGGATTGGTGGAAGTGATGAGGAAACTGAAGGTGTGTGGAAATGGGTTACAGGCCCTGAAGCTGGTACCGTTTTTTGGAATGGTCAAATAAATGGAACCACACCAAACTTTGCTTTTTGGAACAATAATGAACCTAATGATTTTAAAGGAAATAGCTCTACAGGAGAAGATTATGCACACATTACAGATCCATCAATAGGAATTTCAGGTGCTTGGAATGATTTACCAAATGAAGGTGGAACAAATTTATATGTTGCAAAAGGATATATTGTAGAATATGGAGCTCCTGGAGATGCACCTTTAAGTATTGTTGCAAGTACAACTATTTATATCCCAACTATAGAGTCTACGATTGGAGCTACCATTTGTGAGTCTGGTTTTGCAACAATTTCTGCAACACCATCAGATGGAAATGTTCTTTGGTTTGATGCTCAAATAGGAGGTACACAAGTTGCCACAGGAAATGATTTTATTACACCTATTTTAACAACAAATACAACTTATTTTGCAACAGTTTCAGTAGATGGTTGTACAACTTTAGCAAGAACTCCAGTAACAGTAATTGTAAATCCAAAACCTACAATTATAAATACAACCAACGATTTGATTTGTTCTGGAAGCGCAACTTTAAGTGCAGAGGCTTCTGCTGGTAATGTAAAGTGGTTCGAAACAGCAACAAGTACAACTCCAATTTTTATAGGAAATGATTTTACAACTCCAAATTTGGTGGTAACTACGAGTTATTTTGTTGAAGCTGATAATTTAGACTGCGAATCTTTAAATAGAACAGAAGTTATTGCAGTTGTAGACGATACAGTTCCTGATTTTAATTTATTACAAAACGTTTTTATTTTATGTGAAGATCTTGGTGCTGTAACTTTAGAAACTATAAATGCACAAGATAATTATAGCTATGTTTGGAAAAATGAAGGAACCATTATTGTTGGAAATTTAGAAACAATTACGGTTACTTCTTCAGGAAATTATTCAGTCATGGCAATTTCTGAAGCTGGCTGTGAATCTTTAGAGCAAATAATTATGGTTAGAGATTCTGAAAAAGCAACGATTACAAACGATGACGTAATTATTACTGATGATTCTGATAATAATTCCATACAAGTTGCAAACCCAAATTTAGGAAATGGAGATTATGAATTTGCCATTGATGATGAATTTGGAGTTTATAAAAATCAAGGTATTTTCCAAAATTTATCAGCAGGAATGCACACTTTATACGTTAGAGATAAAGGTGGTTGTGGAACAGAACCATTTGTATTTTCTATATTAGGATATCCAAAATTCTTTACCCCAAATGAAGATGGAGTTAATGATTTGTGGAAAATTTCAGGATTTGACAGAGTATTTTATCCAACATCAGAAATTTTTATCTTTAATAGATTTGGAACGTTAATTTTTAAATTTGATGAAAATAGCCAAGGTTGGAATGGCGATTATCAAGGGAAAAAATCACCTTCTAATAGTTATTGGTTTAGAGCAATTTTAACAGATATAAACGGATTTTCAATTGAAAAAACAGGTAGTTTTAGTTTAATAAGAAAATAATAATATGGCATTAGTAACACCATTATCAGCAGAACATGATTTAGAAACCAAAGAATTGGCGACATTCTTTAATGAAACTTTAGGGTTTTGCCCAAATTCGGTTTTAACAATGCAAAGAAGACCCGCAATTTCTAAAGCATTTATCAATTTAAATAAAGCTGTAATGGCTAATGAAGGTAAAGTTACATCTGCCTTAAAAAGAATGATAGCTTGGGTTTCTAGTAATGCAACAGGTTGTAGATATTGCCAAGCACACGCAATTAGAGCTGCAGAACGTTATGGAGCTGAGCAAGAACAATTAGATAATATTTGGGAATACAAAACTCATTCCGCTTTTTCTGATGCAGAAAGAGCAGCTTTAGATTTTTCCTTGGCAGCTTCTATGGTTCCAAATGCTGTAAATGCAGAGATTAAAGAAGAATTGTATAAATATTGGGATGAAGGTGAAATTGTAGAGATGTTAGGTGTAATTTCTCTCTTTGGATATTTAAATAGATGGAATGATTCTATGGGAACAACTTTAGAAGAAGATGCTATAGATTCTGGGAACCAATTTTTAGGAAAACATGGTTTTGAAGTTGGCAAACATGATGGCTCTAAATATTAGAGTTTTCTGTTTTAATGATAGATGCAACTCTTTCTTGTAATTCTGGAATAACTCCTTTTTCGAACCAAGGATTTTTCTGCATCCAAAAGCGATTTCTTGGAGAAGGATGAGGTAATACAAAAAACTCGGGCAAATATTGTTGGTAATTTTGAACTTTATCTGTCAGATTTTGTTTCTTAAATTTTGGTAAATAATAGTTTTGAGAATAACCACCAATTAATATTTTAAGTTTTACATTTTTAAAATCTTGCATTATTTTCTTATGCCATAAAGGGGCGCATTCCTTTCTTGGTGGTTTGTCTCCTGTTTTTCCTTTTCCAGGATAACAAAATCCTAAAGGTAAAATTGCAAAATTATCTGGATTATAAAAATCATCAAATGAAATGTTTAGCCATTTTCTTAAAACTTTTCCACTTGCATCATTCCAAGCTAATTTTTTTTCGTGGGCAATTCTTCCTGGAGCTTGACTGATTAATAAAATTTTAGAATTTTCTGTAAAAGACACAATAGGCTTTGCACCCAAATCTAAATGAGGTTCACAAAATGTACACTTTTTAATTTCAGATATTAATTTTTGCATCAATATTAAGAGTCTTTAAACATACTTTTTAAATCGCTTGCGTAAGAAGGATAGGTGAAAATCATCTTTTTAAATTCATCAGTAGTCATTTTATTGTTGATGGCAGTTGTAAATATATTAATGGTTTCATTGGCTTGTAAACTTAATAAATGGGCACCAACAATTTCATTAGTCCTTTTATTGGCGATAATTTTATAAGCATATAATTTTTCGTTGGCTTTTTTTGCATTGTACCAATTAGAAACATCACCTTTAAAAACAACAATATTTTTGTAACGTTTTTTAGCTTCTTCTTCAGAGTAGCCAACAGTTGCCAAATTAGGGTGCGTAAAAACCACAGAAGGTACTAATGGATTTGAGAATTCTTTTGAATTTTCTTTCACAATATTATTCCCAACAATATAACCTTGCAAGCCAGAAAGTGGTGTTAATGTTAAAGATTTGCTGGAAACATCTCCACATGCAAAAACATTTTTATTGGTTTCATTTACTAAAAAATCGTTTACTATAATTCCAGATTCATCATTTTTAATATTTGCATTTTCTAAAGCTAACAATTTGGTTGCAGGCACTCTACCAGAAGTATTAAAAACGATGTTAGATTTTACAGTTTTCTTTTTATCATTTTTAGTGTATGTAATTCTATAGTTTTTTCTTAGTTTTTCTACGGATGTAATTTCGGCATCAAAAATAAATTCGACACCTTTTTCTGTCATAGATGCAACCAGTTTTTTAACTAAAAAAGAATCAAATTGCGACAAGGCTTGAGAACCTCTATCAATCATTGTTACTTTACAACCTAAAGTAGATAATAGATAGCAAAACTCCATGCCAACATATCCTGAACCAATAAATGTTGCCGATTTTGGAACTTTTTTTAATTTGAAAATATCATCACTTACTTTTAAATGCTCAGCACCTTTAAATTTTAATTTTCTTGGAGTTAAACCAGAAGCAATCACAAATTTATCTGCAGTAACTCTTTTGCCTTCAACTTCAATTTCATTTTCGCTAATAAATTTTGGAGATTGATGATACAAATCAATATTTAAACCAGAAAGATCATCTTCTGTATGTTTAGGTACTTTTTTGGTGAATTGTTTCTGAAATTTTTGAATATGTTTCCAACTAATTTCTGGAACTTTTTCAATTCCTAAATCTTTTAGTTGTGTAGTTTTTTGCATTAAATCTGCAAATTGTAAGATAACTTTTTTAGGATCACAACCTCTTATAGCACAAGTTCCACCAAATGCTTGTTTATCTGCAATTGCAACAGAAAGTCCGTTTTTTGCACAAATTTCTGCAGCAGTTTGCCCTGCAATTCCACTTCCAATTACAAATACATTATAGTGTTTGGTTTCCATATACTTGATATATTTTTATCAAAAATACGTTAGAAAATATTTTCTTATTAATTGTAATCAACTAATTGTGGACTTATTTACGTTTTGGATTCGCTTATATTTTTTTTAATAAATATGAGAACCCATTATTGTTTTACAAGATTTTTTGTAAAATAAAATGAACTTATTTAATTTCTAAAGCTTCCCTTTCAAAAGTCAAACCATCAAAACCAAATTCCATAAAATTTCTTATGTTTTGGTGTGATGTTCCATTTTTATCTTCTAAAACGCTTTTATAATGTTCGCCAAAACAAAATAAAGTTTCTTCTTTTGTTAATTTTTGGTTGATTGCAAATGCAAACAATTTGCAAGAACCAGAATTTTCTCCTGCTTTATTTTTAATATTTCCATTTGTAAAAGCAGTAGGCGTAAAGTTGTAATTATCTTCAATTACTTGCATGGTTTCTGTAAATAATAGTGAAGTTGGATTGGCTTTTAGTTTTGTTTTGAATTCTTGAATTATCATTATTTTGGAGTTATAGTTGCTTCTGTTTTTTGTTCTAAGGTTTTAAAAGGAAATTCGTTTACTAATTGTTGAAGAAAATAGGCATCTGTATCATTCATAAAGAGTAAATATAAAATCTGTCCATTTGCATCTAAAGTAGATAAATTTACGGGAATTTTAGAACTGCTTTTTCCTGTAAAATATTTATAGAAAGCCAAACCAGCAAGATATGTTCCATTCGAAGAAGGATGTTTGTCATCATGAAAAAGTTCTAAATCTGGTCTAAATTTTCTTGAATTACCAAAAATAGATCCACAAGGAACAATATTTGCGTTGGTTAAATCATTCAATTTTTTATACATTTTTTCAATTTCTGGCAACATTAAAGGATTTGATTTATAAGCCCAAGTCATCATAAAAATAGGTTCTGCACCTTTTGTTCTTGCTAAATCCGCAAACTTTTTACTATATTCTAAAAAACTTTCGGGTTTATAAATAGCACTTAAACTATGATTATTAAAAACCACATAATCCCATTTTTCTAACTCTAACATACTACGAGTTTGCGTACCAATTTCGCTTTTCCAATGTTGCTCTAAAGTAGAACCACCCACTGTAGAATGTTTGGTTTCTAACGTTAAATCTTGCGTTTTTGCCATCGCAGAAACAACTAAAGGTAAATTGTAATAATAGGTTAAACTATTGCCTACAAATAAAACTTTTATTTTTTTAGTTGGAGGGTTTTGAGTAGCAACATTTTTATTGTTTTGAGCAATTAAAGAACTGCTTATAAAAAATATTGAGATTAAAAAACAAGCGTAAATTATAGATTTCAATTTCATAATTAAAAGTTAGATACGTATTTTAGTACATTGCAATAGTAGCTATTTTATAGTTGTATAGTTTGTTAAAATTGATGCTATTCTATAAATTTATTTTAAGCTGTTCGTTTGTAATAACGATATGTTTTTAGAATCTATCAAAATAAAACTTCCATTAAAATTGTAATTTAATAATAAAAACGATTCTTTTGAAAGCGTGTAAGTTGTTTTCATTTAAACTGTTAAGAATAAATTTAATGTATTTAAAAATAAAACCGATTTCTTTGTTATAAACACATACGTTTTTACGTTATATAAATAGAATGAACAAAAACGATTTTAAAGTTACTATTTTTTCATTATCAGAGCGTTTGTTTCCCTTAGTTGTTCGTTTACTTGGCGATAAAACTAAGGCAGAAGATGCTATTCAAGAAATAATGATAAAACTTTGGGAGAAAAGAAATCAGTTCGAAAATCATCCAAATATAAAAGGTTTTGTTTTTTTAACAGCTCGTAATTATTGTTTAGATATTTTAAGAAAAAAAAGAATTTTAGTAAATGATGGCGAAATTTATTTGAACCTTTTAACAGATACAAATGAACAATCTGAATTAGAAAGCCAAGAATTAAATGAAATTATAAACGAAATTTTAAAAAAGTTACCCAATCAACAACGAGAAATTTTTATAATGAGAGATTTAGATGGTTATGAATTTACTGAAATAGCAACCATTATGGAACTCAAAATAACCAATGTGAGAGTCTTATTATCAAGAGCCAGAAAAACGATAAGTATTGCATTAGAAAAAACATATAGTTATGAAAGAGGAAACTATTAAAAATCGTATTGAAAAATATAAAAACGGAGAAACTTCTTTAAAAGAGGAAGAACAACTTTTTAATAATGTTGGAGAAAATCAACCAGAAATAGAGGTTTTATCTAATTTTGTTAAGGAGAATAAAATAAATATACCTCCTAATTTAAATGATACATTATGGAAATCTTTTGAAGAAAAAACTACTAAAAATAATAGATTTAAAATTGGGTTTTTCTCTGCAGCAGCTTCTATCGTTCTTTTACTCACTTTATATATTGGGTTTTTAAATAATGATGAGTTGAGTTATGATGAAAAACAAGCTCTGCTAAATGAAGCAAAAAGCATGTTTTCTGATGCTGAAGTAAAACAAACAATCCACAATATTATTATCGAAACCGATTTTATAATCGTGTACACAAAAAATTAATAAATCATCAAATAAAGAAAGTTTATCAACCGTTAAAAACAAAAAACATGAAAAAATTATTAGTCGCTTCAATTATAATGATCTTTACTATTTCATCAATTCAAGCTCAAAAAGAAGAAGAGAAAAAAGATGTAAAAGAAGATCTTTTAGTAAAGTTAAAAGAGGGCGCAAAACCTATTATTTATGTTGATGGAAAGATTTTCGAGTTTCCAATGGAACTAATTGATCAAAGTAAAATAGCTTCTGTATTTATTGTTAAAGGAGCAGATGCTATCACAAAATACAAGGCTCCTGATGGAGTTATTTTAATTACAACTAAAGAGTTGGGTTCAACACCAATTTCCGATTTAGATTTAAGTTACAAAAGGGACATTGGTATTAAAAAGGATCCAAAAATAATTGTTGATGGAAAAGTTGTGGATAAAGCTACCTTAGATAAATTAAAGCCTGAAACAATAGACAAAATGAACGTTATAAAAGGTAAAGAAGCAATTGAAAAATATGATTCTCCAAATGGTGTCATTATTATTACCTTGAAAAAAAGGATAGTTTTAAAAGAGTAGAATAATTTTTGAGAATTAAATCTTTTAATTAAAAAAACCAACTACATAAAGTTCATTAATGAATTTTATGTAGTTGGTTTTTTTGTAATCAGAATTTTAAGTCTTTATCTTCAAAAACAATTAAAACTCAAAATGTCTGGCTGAGCTTGGTGAAGCTATTTCTTCCCTTCAACAATTACAACAATTTCTCCTTTTGGAGGTTTGTTTGTGTAATGTTCTAAAACTTCAGTGGCAGTTCCTCTAATGGTTTCTTCGAACATTTTTGTAAGTTCTCTAGAAACAGAAACTTGTCTGTCAGCGCCAAAATATTCTATAAAATGGGCTAAAGTTTTTACCAATTTATGTGGCGATTCGTAAAAAATCATCGTTCTTTTTTCTTCGGATAAAAGCAAGAAGCGCGTTTGTCTTCCTTTTTTAACGGGTAAAAAACCTTCAAAAACAAACTTATCATTTGGCAAACCAGAATTTACCAAAGCTGGTACAAAAGCAGTAGCTCCAGGCAAACAATCCACTTCAATATTATTTTCTACACAAGCTCTTGTTAATAAAAAACCAGGATCTGAAATTGCAGGAGTTCCAGCATCCGAAATTAAAGCACAGGTTTCGCCATTTTTTAATCGGTTTATAATTCCTGTAATCGATTTGTGCTCATTATGCATATGATGACTGTGCATTTGCGTAGCAATTTCGAAATGTTTTAATAGTTTTCCACTAGTTCTTGTGTCTTCTGCTAAAATAAAATCGACTTCTTTTAAAACACGAATTGCTCTAAAAGTCATGTCTTCTAAATTACCAATTGGAGTTGGTACTATATATAATTTGCTCATTTATGTGTTTTATTTAATAATCTAAAGAAGTCCCAAAATCGTTATTTTGATGCAAAAAATGCATGTCTAAATCTTGCAAAGAGTCAGAAAACGAATGTAAATTTTCTTTGTTGGCAATAATTTTATCAATCGCTTTAGTTGCATTTTTTAAACGCGTTTCTCTATCTCCTTTTAATAAAATATAAGGTCTGTTATGTTTTTTTAAAGCAGTTTCAAAAGCATTAAACATTTCTAAACGTTGTTCTGGCCTATCACGTAAATCATCTTCTTCCCAAGGCGTATCTATGTAAGTTAGTAAATATAAATCATATTGATTTTCATTGGCAGCTTTGTTTAATTTTTCATCAACAAAACCACCATAAAACTCTTCTGAATATACTTTAGTTTCTAGTAAATCTGTATCGCAAATTAAAATTTTATCAGCTCTTTTTGCCAATTTATTTTCTAATTTCATTTGCCCAATTGCAATCGGAATTAAATCTTCTGCTTCACAAGTTTTACGCTCATTGTTCCATTTGTTTTGCAAATATTCACGTGCAAATTCTGGTGCCCAAACTGTGTGATAATAGCGTGCTAATTGACGAGAAAGAGTTGTTTTTCCTGAAGATTCAGGTCCGAATAAAACAACCTTTACAAGATTGATGGGTTTTTGTTTAAGCTTTTTTTCCATGCTAAATATCCTTGTATTGCAAGTATTGTAAAAATAAGATATTGTAAAGATAATATACCTAAACCACGATATGCATATAGTGGAATGGTTATAATATCTGCAATTATCCAAAGAACCCAGTTTTCTAACTTTTTATTAGCCATATACCACATTGCTGTAAAGAAAATTCCTGAGGTAAAAATATCGATATAATTTTCTGTTTTAATTTCGTTTCCATAAAATCGATAAACAGTATAAGTAACAATCATAGTAAGAATAACGAATACTATTCCAATTATTTTTTCTTTAAAATTAGTTCTAGAAATAGGCACAACAAGTTCATTATTTTTTGTTCTAGACCAGTTCCACCAACCGTAAATACTCATAATGGAGTAGTAGAAATTCATCATCATATCACCAAAATATTCAGCTCTATAAAGTAAATAAACTGTTAATACTGTCGCAATTAAACCAGTTGGATACACTAAAATATTTTCTTTTTTAGCAAACCAGACACTAGCAATACCAAATATAAAAACGATTACTTCTATTAAGATAATTGATATTGGGGTGTTTTTATAGGCGTCAAAAAAGAAATTATAAACTTCTGTCATGTTTTTTCTGATGATTTACAGATGTCAAAAGTAAGGAGTTAATCTCATATTTTACTGTAGCATCAACTTTGTTTTTTTTTTAGATCACAGAGGTACATAGAACACATAGTTAAAATGTTAGAAAGTTTTCGTTTGTAAAAATTCCAATTTTGAACTATAAACCAAGAATTTTGAACTTTATATTACAATAGAAGCATAGTAAAAGTGCACGAAATAAGATGAAATCAATAAAATTATTAATACACCAACCTTAAACTTGAAACTTTAAAACGTTTTTTTTTAAAAAGCAAACACACAAGTAAACCCTTCAAACTCTAAAAATTCAACAGTATAAGAAGTTGTTTCTCCATCAAAACGAATTTCTCCAGTAGTTTTTGCATCTTCAAATTTAAAATCTGCTACATAAATATGGTGCAGAAAAAGTAATTTTTTCTTTCCGTAAATTTTGTACAAACTTTCTTTTGCACCCCAAACAATCGTTAATTTACTAATTAAAGCATCGTGATTTGCTATGGTTTTGTATTCTTCAATTGGTGTGAATTTATGTGCAATTTTTAAAATTTTATCACGCTGTTTTTCAATATCAATTCCAACTTGGGTTTCAGTGGAATAAATAATTGCAGTAAAATTAAAAGAATGCGTGATCGAAATAAATCGATTATCATTTAAATGAGGTTTTCCAAATTCATCGTAAATCAAATCAGCATCTGTTAAGCTAATTTCTTTTAATAGATGTCTTATACTCAAAAACCCTTTTTGATGTAAATCAGATTTCATGGAATTTAAACGCGCTGAACTATTTTCAGTTAAGGTAATTCCTTGTTGTAATTCTTCAATGGTTTCCTCGATTTTCCAAATTAAAATTTTGGTTTTTGAGCTGATAGTTAATGTTTTGTAAAGAGCCATAATTTTTAAATTCTATGTCGTAACTTTGCACTTCGAAATTTTAGAATATAAATATACATAAAATGAGCACAAAAACAGCTTACGTACCTTACAAAGTAAAAGATATTTCTCTAGCAGATTGGGGAAGAAAAGAAATGGATTTGGCAGAAGCAGAAATGCCAGGATTAATGAGTTTGAGAGAAGAATATGGAGATTCTCAACCTTTAAAAGGCGCAAGAATTGCAGGATGTCTACACATGACTATTCAAACTGCGGTTTTAATAGAAACTTTACAAGCTTTAGGAGCAGATGTTACTTGGAGTTCTTGTAATATATTTTCTACACAAGATCAAGCTGCTGCTGCAATTGCTGCAACAGGAACACCAGTTTATGCTTGGAAAGGAATGAACGAAGAAGAATTTGATTGGTGTATAGAGCAAACTTTATTTTTTGGTGAAGACAAAAAGCCATTAAATATGATTTTAGATGATGGTGGAGATTTAACCAATATGGTTTTAGATCGTTACCCAGAATTAGCTGCAGGAATCAATGGTTTATCAGAAGAAACTACAACTGGAGTTCATAGATTATATGAAAGAGTGAAAAAAGGAACGTTACCAATGCCAGCCATTAACATTAACGATTCTGTTACAAAATCGAAATTCGATAACAAATATGGTTGTAAAGAATCTGCAGTAGATGCGATTCGTAGAGCAACAGATATTATGTTAGCAGGAAAACGTGTAACTGTTTGTGGTTATGGAGATGTTGGTAAAGGAACAGCAGCTTCTTTTAAAGGTGCAGGTTCAATTGTAACAGTTACAGAAATCGATCCTATTTGTGCTTTACAAGCTGCAATGGATGGTTTTGAAGTAAAGAAATTAGAAACTGTTGTTGGTAATTCAGACATTATTATTACAACTACAGGAAACAAAGGAATTGTTAGAGGTGAGCATTTTGAAGCAATGAAAGACAAAGTAATTGTTGCAAACATTGGTCATTTTGATAATGAAATTGATGTTCCTTATTTAAATGCAAACAGCAAAAAGGTTGAAATTAAACCTCAAGTTGATAAATATAACATCAATGGAAAAGATATTATTTTATTAGCAGAAGGTCGTTTGGTAAATTTAGGATGTGCAACTGGTCACCCAAGTTTTGTAATGAGTAATTCATTTACAAACCAAACTTTGGCGCAAATGGAACTTTGGAATAATGCAAAAGCATACAAAAACGAAGTATACATGTTACCAAAACATTTAGATGAAAAAGTAGCATTTTTACATTTGGCTAAAATAGGAGTAGAGTTAACAGAATTGAGCAAAGACCAAGCAGATTATATTGGTGTAACTCAAGCTGGTCCTTTTAAACCAGAACATTATCGTTACTAATTAAAATAAAATTGTTATTTCTAAATAAGCCTTTTTAGGCGATTGAGAAATCTCATAAAACTTGAAAACTCTCTCATTAATTTGAGGGAGTTTTTTTATTTGGGCGTTTTAACAGGCTTTCACTACTCGCTTTTTTTATGCTGAATTTAGTTCAGCATCTGTTAAGATTTATAACTGAATTTATTATTTGAAACAGAAGTGCAATCTAATTACGCATAAAAAAGAGCTCAAACAGGTCGTTCAATCCTTAACGCGAGTTTCAGTATTTTTAAAAAAGCATTGTCACATCGAGTGAATTTGATTTTTCATCAAATTTGTATCGAGATGTTTTATAAAGGTTACTTTTTAGTATTTTGCAAACCAATTAATCAACCAACAATGCAACCAACCAAAAAATTAGGCTTACTATTAGGTCCAATATTATTTTTCTTAATTCAATTTACACCACTAACCTTAGTTTCTGAAAAAGCAGATGCAGTAATTGCTGTTGCAATTTGGATGGTTATTTGGTGGATATCAGAAACCGTAAATATTGCAGTGACAGCTTTGTTGCCATTAATTTTATTTCCATTGTTAAAAGTAATGGATATTGCAGATGTAGGTGCAAATTATGGAAGCCCAATTATCTTTTTATTCTTTGGTGGTTTTGTGTTGGCTTTGGCTTTAGAGAAAGTAAATCTGCATAAAAGAATTGCTTTAAATATTGTAAAATTTACAGGCACAACTCCAGAAAAAGTAGTGTTAGGTTTTATGCTGGCAACTGCTTTTATGAGCATGTGGATTAGTAATACAGCAAGCACAGTAGTGATGTTACCAATTGCAATATCTGTAATTAGGTTGCTTATAAAAGATGAGGATGGTTTTACAAAAGGCGATAAAAATTTTGCCTTAAGTATTATGTTGGGAATCGCTTTTGGAGCAAATGCAGGTGGAATTGCCACTGTTATTGGAACACCACCAAATTCGGTTTTAATCGGACTTTTGGAAAATCAATATAACATACAAATCTCTTTTTTAACTTGGATGAGTTTTGGATTGCCTTTTTCAATTTTAATGATTGTTGCAGTTTATCTTGTGCTCGTAAAATGGATGTTTCCTTGTAAAGAAATCGTGTTTACATCCTCTGCAAACTTAATATCAGAAGAAATTAAAAAACTAGGAAAAATATCCAAAGAAGAAAAAAGAGTCTTAACTATTTTTGGAATTACTGTTTTTTTATGGATTACAAGAACCATAATCAATAGTGTTTTACCAGGTTTAAAATTGTCAGATACTATTATCAGTTTAATTGGGGCAGTTTCTTTATTTGCAATTCCTATGAATTTTAAAAAAGGGAATTTTATTTTAGAATGGAATGATACTCAGAAATTAGCTTGGGGAATCTTAATACTTTTTGGTGGAGGTTTAGCACTTGCAAAAGGAATGGCTTCAAGTGGTTTGGTAGCTTTAATTACAGAGGTAATTGCTACTAGTAATTTTAATATTTTGGCAACAGTTTCTTTATTAATTGTACTCATGTTGTTTATGACAGAGTTGATGAGCAATGTTGCTTTGGTTGCTGTTTTAGCACCAGTTGTTGCAGGAATTGCAGTTGGGTTAAACATCCCGATTTTAAATTTGTTAATTCCAGTAACCATGGCAAGTAGTTGTGCGTTTATGTTGCCAATGGCAACGCCTCCAAATGCTATTGTTTTTGCAAGTGGTTATGTAAAAGTAAATGAAATGGTAAAAGCAGGTTTTTTTCTAAATATCATTGCTGTTGTTTTGCTAATTTTGTATTATCAATTTATAATCCCATTGTTTTTTTAAGGGTTTAATTGCTGGTTTTTTGTAAAATATTGATTTCCAAAATATTGAAAATTGTTAATTAGTTCTTCTAAAATTAACATTTACCAAATGCTTTTTCTTGTAATTTTAAAGTGTGAAATCAGGTAAGGTAAATTTAGTAGAAAAGTCTAAGAAAAGTTATAGAGTTGCGCGTCCAAAACAGACGGGTTTTTCTAGTCCTGCAACACATTACACAGAACCAAGAATCGATTTAAATGCTGAATTAATTACAAATCCATCAGCAACTTTTTACGTAAGAGTTATCGATAATAGCTTTCATGATTTCGAAATTTTAGAAAACGATGTTCTAATTGTAGATAAATCGCTTACGCCAAAAAATAATCAGCTTGCAGTTATTGTAAAAGAAGATGCTTTTCAAATTGAAAGAATTGATGCAAATTCGAAAGAAGAAATGCAACTTTGGGGAGTTATTACCTATGTTATAAAATCTGTTTTATGATTGCTTTAGTAGATTGTAACAGTTTTTATGCTTCTTGTGAACAGGTTTTTAGACCCGATTTGCAAGGAAAACCTGTGGTAGTTTTAAGTAATAATGATGGTTGTGTAATTGCTGCCAATAAAGAAGCAAAAGCGTTGGCACATATTCCTATGTTTCAACCTGTTTTTAAAATTAAAGAAGTTTTAAAAGCGAATAATGTTACCTGTTTCTCATCCAACTATACTTTATATGCAGATTTATCTCAAAGAGTAATGGATACTTTACGAGAATTTTCGCCAATTGTAGAAGAGTATAGCATAGATGAAAGCTTTGTAGATTTATCTCATTTTGATGCTGATGAACTGGAAGAAATTGCGCATAAAATTAAAGAAACTGTACATAAAAATACAGGAATTCCTGTTGGAGTAGGAGTTGCTAAAACAAAGTCGCTCTCAAAAATGGCAAATAAATATGCCAAGAAAATTCCAGCAAATAATGGTGTTTACGTAATTGATTCCGAAGAAAAAAGAAGGTTTTTATTACAAGCAAATAAAGTAAAAGATATTTGGGGAATTGGACGTAAACATGCAATTCGTGTAGAAAAAACTGGTGCAAAAACAGCGCTAGATTTTGCTGAAATCAATTTGGCTTGGGTTCGTAAAGAAATGACAGTGGTTGGAGAGCGTTTATGGAGAGAGCTTAATAATTTTCCTTGTCATACAATGGAAGTTGAAATTGCCACTAAAAAAGGAATTGGAACTGCAAAATCTTTCGGTTATAAGCTCACTGAATACAGTTTAATTGAAGAGGCAACAAGTTATTATGTTGCTGAAGTTGCAGATTTGTTGCGTCAACAAAATTCGGCAGCAACCTATTTAGAAGTTTTTTTGCAAACCAATAGTTTTAGCAATACAGATCATCAATATTATAAGAAAATTATCATCACTTTAGAAATCCCTACCAATAGCACTATTAAATTAACGCAAGAAGCTATTAAAGGATTGAAAAAAATATTTAAGCAAGGCTATCGCTATAAAAAAGTAGGTGTTAATTTGTTTGGTTTAATTCCAGATTCAGAGATTCAAACCAACTTATTTTATCAAGAGCAAAAAAGCGAAAGTAAAAAGCTCACAAAAGCAATTGATGCCTTAAATAGCAAGTTTGGGAAAAATAAAGTAAAATTAGCTTCTGTTGGAAACAGAGAAAGTGAGTGGGCGTTAATTAAAGAGCACAGAAGTCCAAGATTTACAACACAATGGAAAGAGCTCTTAACGATTGGAAAATCAAAAGTAACTGTTAGCTAGCTGTTTATTAAGTAATAAACTCGTTTATTTTTTCCTTTGGGATAAAACCCATCAACATTAAATAGATTCCACAGACAATTAAAATAATTCCCATTATTTTTTTTACGCGATAAATAACAGCAGGTGTCATTTTATTTTTAAGCTGTTTTGCCAAAAATATTTTACCTAAATCCGTTATAAAATATCCAAGAATAATAGTTGCAAAATACCAGAAAATGGCATTTTGATCCATATTTAAAGTAGGGCCAATTACTAATACTGTACCTAACCAAAAAGCTAAAACCCCAATATTGATAAAGTTTAAAAAATAGCCTTTAAAAAATAATTTTAGATAATTGTTTTTTACAATGGGTACTTCAATAGCTTTGGCAGACTCTATATCTTTCTTTTTATTAGCTCTATCAAAATAGCTAATTAAACCGTAAATAATTAAAACTAAACCACCAATAAAAAATAATCTTGGGTCGTCTTTAATCTTTTCAAGTAAAGATCTACTTCCATAATACGCAATTAAAATAAAGGAAATATCCCCAAAAATTACTCCTAAATCAAAAATAATAGCAGCTTTTGCACCTTTTAAAATGCTGGTTTGTATGAGCATAAAAAAAACTGGTCCAATCATAAAAGCCATGAAAAAACCAATTAATAAAGCATTTTTGAAATCGTAAATATCCATTGCTTAAAAATACTGTTTTTTATTTGAAGGGTAAAAAAAGGATGTAGAAAAACATCCTTTTTAAATTATTTTTTTTGATACTTAATTTATCGTTTTACTTTTTACAATAAAAAGTTACACAAATAAACAGGTATTTATTTTAAACATCATCAAAATCAATCGAAATTTTTGCAGTTGTTGGGTGTGCTTGGCAAGTTAAGATAAAACCTTCTTCAACTTCGCTATCGGTTAAAATAGAGTTTTTAACCATTACTGCTTTTCCTTCAGTAACTTTTGCCAAACAAGAGCTACAAACACCACCTTGACAAGAGTAAGGAGGATCTAATTGGTTGCGTAAAGTTGCAGCCAAAATATCATCTGTTTGTTGCATTGTAAAAGTTGTTTCCTCATCATCTAGCATTACTGTTATTTGCGTAGTTCCTTCTTTTACTTCTGCTAAAGCTTCTTCATCAACAGAAACTGTAAAAAGCTCAAAATGAATGTTTTCTTTAGCAATATTATTGCTTTTTAAAGTAGCAGAAACTTCTTGAATCATTTCTTCTGGACCACATAAAAAAGCAGCATCAAAAGTAGTTTCTTTGTACATGTTTTTTACAAAGTAATTCGTAACACTTTTATCGATTCTACCTCTTAATTGGTTTTTAACATCCTCTCTACTAAATATATAATGCAATTTAAATCGATCAGGAAAAGATTCTTTTAGCGCATTTAATTCTTCATAAAAAATAGTGTCAGCAGCAGTTTTATTACCATAAACCAAACTAAAATTAGTTGTTGGTTCAGTTTCTAAAACTGTTTTTATCATCGATAAAATTGGCGTTATTCCAGAACCAGCAGCAAAACCTATGTAGTTTTTGTTAGGTTCCGCATTTAATAAAAAGCGTCCTCCAGGAGCTGTAATTTCAATTTCATCACCAGCTTTTAAAACGGAAGTTGCATAGGTAGAGAATGTTCCGTTTTCAACAGCTTTAATCGCTACTCTAATATCGCCACTTTTTGGAGTAGAACAAATAGAATAAGCTCTTCTAACTTCCTCTCCATTAATTATTGTTTGTAATGTTATGTATTGTCCTGCTGTAAAATTAAAATCTTCTTTTAAATTTGTAGGAATGTCAAACAAAACAGAAACCGCATTTGCGGTTTCTTGTGTAATTTCTTTAATATGTACTTTGTGAAAATCTGCCATAAATGTATTAAACTAAATTATTTGCAATTAAATATTCAGCAATTTGAACTGTATTTGTTGCAGCACCTTTTCGTAAGTTGTCAGCAACAATCCACAAATTTAAGGTTTTTTCTTGAGACTCGTCTCTTCTAATTCGTCCAACAAAAACCTCATCTTTATTGTGCGCATTTATTGGCATTGGGTATATATTATTAGCTAAATCATCTTGCACTACAACTCCAGGCGTTTCATTTAGTATTTTTCTTACTTCTGCTAAATCAAAATCATTTTCAAATTGTACGTTAACAGCTTCAGAATGTCCACCAGCTGTAGGAATTCTAACAGCAGTTGCAGTAACTGAAAAAGAATCGTCACGTAAAATTTTCTTTGGTTCTTTTACCAATTTCATTTCTTCTTTTGTGTAGCCGTTTTCTAAAAAAACATCACAATGAGGCAAAGCATTTCTACCAATTTTATGAGGATAAGCCATTTCTCCATCAATACCAGCTTCTTCATTATCTAATTGTTGCACAGCTTTTACGCCAGTTCCAGAAACAGATTGATAGGTAGAAATTACCAAACGTTTCATTTTATATTTTAAATGCAAAGGCGCTAAAGCCATCACCAATTGAATTGTAGAACAATTAGGATTTGCAATAATTTTATCATCTTTCGTTAAAACATCACCATTAATTTCTGGGACCACCAATTTTTTATTAACATCCATTCTCCAAGCAGAAGAATTATCGATAACAGTTGTGCCAACTGCTGCAAATTTAGGCGCCCATTCTAAAGAAGTATCTCCACCAGCAGAAAATAAAGCGATTTCTGGCTTCATTTTTACAGCGTCTTCTAAAGTTACAATGGTGTATTCTTTTCCTTTATAAGATAATTTTTTCCCAGCCGATCTTTCTGATGCTACAGGAATCAATTCCGTAATTGGTAAATTACGCTCTTCTAAAACTTTCAACATTACTGTGCCAACCATTCCAGTTGCACCAACTACAGCTACTTTCATTGCTCTTAAATTTAGTGTTTTTAGATTTCTGCTTCTGCATAAAAGACAGGTTATCTGTTTTTTTTTTGAGAAAAACTCACAAAGCGTTTTCTCGTGTGCAAAGATGAGAACAAATTAAAACCTGACCATTATTTTAATAAATATTTACCAATATAATTTGTGTTGTTTAATTTTCAACAAATTGATATAATTTTATCGTTTTAACTTTTTTTTCGGAGCTATTTCCAGCTTTCCACTATATCTTTTTGCTAAAAAAGCAAAAAGGATGTCGTTTCAATCTGGGCTACACTTGTTTGCTGACTTTCTGGACTTTCAGTAATTATCTGTGAAAATCAGTGAAATCCGTGTCAAAAACTTTTAAAAACAGTATTTTTGTGCTAGAAAAATGCTTTTTTGAAATTTTTTCAAAAAAACAAATAAATTGTCTTTTCTGCGAAAGCAGGAATCTAAAATTAATCATAAACTAAAATTAGTATAGCATGCAACTGTACAATAAGTTAAGCGCCATTGAACGCGCAGAATTAATTGATAAAGCTGGTAAAGACAGATTGACCATTTCCTTTTATCAATATTACAAAATACAAAACCCACAATTATTTAGAGATAAATTGTTCCTAGAATGGAATGCTTTAGATGTTCTTGGAAGAATTTACGTTTCTTATGAAGGGATTAATGCACAACTTTCTGTACCATCAGAGAATTTTTATGCGTTAAAAGAGCAGTTAGATACTATTTCTTTTTTGAAAGATATTCGTTTAAATGTAGCCATTGAACAAGACAACAAATCATTTTTAAAGCTAAAAGTAAAAGTTAGAGACAAAATTGTTGCAGATGGTTTAAATGACGAAACTTTTGATGTCACCAACAAAGGAATTCATTTAAATGCGCAAGAATTCAACGAAATGTTAGCAAATCCTGACACCATTTGTGTGGATATGAGAAATCATTACGAAAGTGAAATTGGTCATTTTGATGGTGCTGTAACTCCAGATGTAGATACGTTTAGAGATTCTTTAGATATTATTGAAGCAGATTTAAAAGACAACAAAGAAGATAAAAATTTATTGATGTATTGTACAGGTGGAATTCGTTGTGAAAAAGCATCAGCTTACTACAAACACAAGGGTTTTAAAAATGTTTTTCAATTAGAAGGTGGTATTATTGAATATACTCGTCAAGTAAAAGATGAGGGAATTGAGAATAAATTTATTGGTAAAAATTTTGTTTTTGATCATAGAAGAGCAGAAAAAATTACAGACGATGTAGTTTCCAATTGTCATCAATGTAATAAACCTTGTGACACGCATACAAATTGTGCTAATGAAGCTTGCCATTTACTATTTATACAGTGTGATGAGTGTTCAGAAAAAATGGAAAACACCTGTTCTACAGATTGCCAGGAAATAATTCAATTATCTTTTGAAGAACAAAAAGAGTTAAGAAAAGGAAAAGGGAATAGTAATAAAATATTTAAAAAAGGTAGAAGTGAAGTTTTAGCTTTTAAGAAATAATGTCTATGTTTTTGGAACAAAAAGACCTTTTTTAGAATATTCTAAAAAAGGTCTTTTTGCATTTCTAAGAGTTACAATGTTAGGTGTATTATTTTAACTAATCTTCTAACCATTTTCTAAAATCGGATGTTGTAGAAGAACTCGTCATTACTTTTTCTTGATAATTTTTGATAGAAATTAGCAACCTGTTTTTGAAATGACTTTCTATATTTTCTATAAAATCGATATTTACAATTTCACTTCTATTTATTTTAAAGAATTTCTTCGGATTTAATTGTTCTGTAAAAGAACCCAAAGTTTGAGAAATAGTATGTCGTTTTCCAAGATTATCGATTACCAAACAGAAATCTCCAGAAGCAGAAATTAAGCCAATATCTGTTGCATTTAATAATTGAATTCCTGAACTTTTTTTGATAACAAATCGTTTTTTATAAGTGGTGTATTCTTGTTGTAAAGCTGTTTTTAAAGCATCAATCGTAGAAGAATCTAAAGCGTTATAATCGCCTTTGTTAAAAAGAGATTGATATTTTTGAATTGCCTTATCAAAATCGTCTTGAGAATAAGGTTTTAAAATATAAGCAATTCGATTCGTGTTAAATGCCTGAAATAGGAATTCATCATGAGCAGAACAGAAAATAATTGGTGTGTCAATTTTTACTTTGTTGAATAAATCAAATGACAAACCATCTAATAATTGAATATCAGAAAGTATAAAATCGTACGTGTCTTCTTTTAGTAATTTTTCGCCATCAGCAATACTTCTTCCCCAAGAATGAGAGATTTTTACATCAAAAAAATGATCTAAACATTTTATTAGTTTTTGATACGCAGGTATTTCGTCTTCTAAAATTAAAATATTCATTTTCTTATTTTTTAATCTGTGAGAATGCCTTTTTGTTATTTTGTTAAATCTATAATCGGAATAAAAACTTCAAACTTTTTATCCATATTATGTATTTGTATTTTTTCGTCTGATAGAAGTTTGTAACGCGCTTTTAAATTCTCTAAACCTGTTCCAAAAGATTCGTTTTTAGATGCTAATGTAGCTTTTGAGTTGGTGATAATTAACCATCCTTCGTTTATCAAAATAGAAGTTTTTATAGGGTTTTTTCCATCGGACTTATTATGTTTTACCACATTTTCTAACAAACTTTGCAAAGCGCCTGTTGGTATAAATTTATCAACCAAAGAAATGTTTTTTTCGATTACAAATTCATAGTCATCTCCAAATCTGGTTTTTATCAAAAAAATATAATTTTCTGCAAATTCAATTTCGCTTGCAAGCTCCATAACTTCTGCATCTTTTGTTTTGATTAAATACCTGTAAATTAAAGATAACCTGTTAATATATTCTTTTGCTTTATCTGGACTACTATCAATTAAACTATCTAACGTATTTAAATTATTGAACAAAAAATGAGGATCTATTTGCGAACGTAGCAATTTTAATTCGTTTTCTTTTTGCTGCTTTTGGGTTTCTAGCAATTCCTGTTGTCCTTCGTAAAATTTTTTGATTAATAAAATTGCAAGAGGGAGCCCAATCATATCTACAGCATTATATAAGCCCTCAATTAAATAAGAAAAAATATTTTTAATGTTGCTTAAATTGCCACCAGCACTAAACCTCCCAATAATATTATCTAAAGTTCCTATGCATGTTAAGAGTAGTAAACTTGAAAGAAAAAACAGAAAGTAGTTTTTTCTTTCTACTAAAAAAGTAGGGACAATTTTTTGAATAAATATTAAAATTACTACAATTGATAAAAATGTACTTGCAGGAAAATCGACAATATATTCTATGAGTTTATTATCTTCCTTATAATAGTCGAAACATCCTAAAATTACGGTTGTTCCAAAAACGATGGCAAGAATTATCCAGTCAGATTTATTTAATTTCGTGTTCATTTATGCAAAGATATTAATTACTATCATTTATCCTGTCCTGCTCATCTGTGTTGGTTTTTCTGTTCGATTTTTTCTTTCCAAATCGATCTCCAAAACTGTACGTTAAACGAAACTGAATATTTTGTCTAGAACCATTACTTTCAACAGCTGCTGTTCCATTTCCATAATCAATTGTACCCACAAAACCTCTGTTTAGCATTTTGTTAAAACCAAGATTTGCTTTTAAAGTATCGTCTAAAAAAGTTTTACCGAAAGAAAAATCTAGCTCTGCAAACCAATCTACTTCAATTTGATCCTCTAAAGCACCTGTTCCATAATTTCCACTCAACTCTAAATTTATATCCCAAGGTAATTGGTAACTTGCTTGTAAAAACCAAATTAAGTTCCATTTGTTTAAATCGATGCCAAAAGTTGATGATTGATAATCTGTATTTGTTACGATAATTCCTGTGTAACCTTCTAAACCATCTGCAAAATCTACAGGTGCAAATAATCTAAAATTCCAATTTGCATTATTTTCTACATTTACTACTTGTTGTCTTATTTGTGCAGTTTCATTGTCTTGTTTTATCAAATCGAAAATAGTATCGTCTGTTTTACTGTAACCAACTGTAAAAAATGGTTGTCCTTCAAAAGTTAAATTAAATTGATAATTATTCGTGTAAGAAGGTGTTAGTCTTTGATTTCCTTGACTTGCAGAAAACGGATCTAAAAATGTTTGAAAAGCATTTAAACTGCTATAAGATGGTCTTTGAATTCTATAACTATAAGATAAACTTGCGCCTAAAACATCTGTCAACTTTCTGCTGATAGATGCACTTGGAAAAATCTTTTTTATAGGTCTTTTTAAAACTTCTGTAGTTAAAGAACCTTCTTTTATAAATTTTGATGTTCCATCTGTATTACTATTTTCATAACGTAAACCTCCAGAAAAAGACCATTTGCCTGCTGTTGCATTTAATTTAGAATACACTGCAAAAATGGTTTCATCAATTAAAAACTGACTACTTAAACTATCAATTTTTGTAAAATTACCAGTATTACTTAGAATTTGAGATTCCAAATCGTTATCTGTAGCAACATCTGCAAATCGAGAACCAGCACTTACTTTTAAATTGTCAGAAAACGTTTTTGTATAATCTAAACTATAGGTTTTTATATTATATGTTCCATCTTGTATGTATTTTCTATCTGTAAAAGGAACTGTACTTCCTGCAACATCATACAGAGTATTGGTATTGTCGCTCACAAAATCTATATAATTAAAATCGACTAATAATCTATCAGTTTCAGACTTGTATTCATAATAAGGATTAATGCTGTAATTGTTTCTTTTTCTGTTAAAACTATTTTCTGAGAAAAGTGTGTTTATGGTATTTTCATCAGAAATAATGGTTTCACTAGAAGCAATTCTTGTAGACCTTCTTGTATTTAAACTTGCGCCAATTCCAACTGAGTTTTTATCATTTAAATAATAATCCATACTTCCACTAATTCTAAAATTATTAGGATCATAAGGTTCTCTAGTAACTTGATCATACGTTTCATTACCAACAGTTCTTACTAAAAATAAATCTTCTCTAAAAGTTGGTTGAGAATAACCAATGCTTGATTGCCAGTTTAATTTATTTTTATAACTAGCGATAGAAAACCCAGAACCCCACTCAAAACCTTGGTCTTCACCAACCCAAGTATTTGCACTTCCATGAGTGCCAATATTTACGTTTTTCTTTAAAATAATGTTGATAATTGCTCCAGAACCAGAAGCTTCATATTCTGCTCCAGGTTGTTCTACAACTTCAATTTTAGCGATATTATCTGCAGGGAAATCTCTTAGAAGAGTATCAACATCCATATATTCAGTTGTTTTTCCGTTGATGAGAATTCGAACACCTCTATTTCCAGCAATTGAAATTCCGTTGTTGGTAACCAAAACTCCAGGTACTTTACGCATAACATCCTGTAGATTTGTGTTTATCATCTCTGAATTTTCTAAATCCACAATTAGTTTTTCTGCAGTTTGTCTAATAATTGGTCGTTTGCTTTTTATTACAACTTCGTTTAAAGTTTGGCTTTCTTCTTTTAGAGTGATGTTAAATGTTTTGTTTTCATTTAATATAAATTCATCGATATTTTGAGTTTTAAAACCCAACATCGAAAATTGTATTTTGTAGTTTCCAGAGGATAATTTATCAAAAATAAATTCGCCATTATCATTAGAAACTGTTCCCTTTGGAGTTGCTTCTTCATCAATTTTATACAAAACGATATTTGCAAAAGGAAGCGAACCATTTTGTTCATCAACAATTTTTCCAGAAATTGAATGTTGAGAAAAAGTTGTGAAAACTCCTAAGAATAAAATAAAAATACTGGTTGTAAAAAGTTTCATTTGGTTGATTTTATATTAATAACACTCCAAAAGTGCCAATTTTGTTACAGAAGAAAAATCAATTTCTGATGAAGTGGGTTAAATTTCGGTTGAATCAGAATTTATTTTCTATAAAAATAAAGACGCTTAAAATCAATAAAAAGTTTCCTGCATAAAAAAATGCTTCGAAAAAATCGAAGCATTTTAGTAAGAATATCAATTTAAACTTTAATTATATTAAACTCAGGTTTAAATTTTTTATGTATAATTTATAACACAACAGTGAAATAATTGAAATGTCTGTGTCATTAATCTCTTCCTCCTAAAATTTGTAATCCCCAATATAAAAGCATTGCTAAAGAACCTAAAGCAGCTACTAAATATGTTCTTGCAGCCCATTTTAAAGCATCTGTAGAACCAGCAAGTTCTTCTTGAGAAACCATGTTTTTATTCTTTAACCAAGCTAAAGCTCTATTACTGGCATCATATTCTACAGGTAACGTTATAAAGCTAAAAACGGTAGCCATTGCCATAAAAGCTAAACCAGCAACAGCAATGTAAAATCCAATTCCTGAAGCACCAGAAGCTGCTCCTAAAATTAATCCTCCAATTACTAACCACTGAGAAAATTTTGAAGTAACACTCACAACAGGTACTAATTTAGAACGCATTGTTAAGTAACTATAAGCAGTTGCATGTTGTACAGCATGCCCAACTTCGTGAGCAGCAACAGCTGCAGCAGCTGCATTTCTTTGGTTATAAACAGCTTCACTTAAATTTACAGTTTTATCTTTTGGATTGTAATGATCTGTTAATCTACCAGGAGTTGAAATTACTTTTACATCAAAAATACCATTATCAGCAAGCATTTTTGTAGCAATTTCTGCTCCACTCATGCCATTTCTTAATTGAACTTGAGAATATTTCTTGAATTTTTTCTTTAATTGATTACTCACTAACCAACTAATTAATGAAATTGCACCTATTAATATATAGAATCCTATCATAATTTATTATCTTTTAAAAATTGTATATCATATTTGTTTGATAAATTTACAACATAAAGTATTCCAATTTATTTTTTGTTATTAAAAAGTGGTTATTGGCATATTTAAACAGCAAAAATTTAATAATTATTTAAGAATAAATGCCAAAATGTCAAGAAAACCAAACATTTTAATTGTTTATACAGGAGGTACTATAGGAATGATTAAAGATTATAAGACAAATGCTTTAAAAGCTTTCGACTTTAATCAAATAACCAAAAATATTCCTGAATTAGAACAATTAAACTGTTCAATTCAAGCAATTTCTTTTAATGAGCCAATAGATTCATCAAACATGAACACCACATTTTATGTTGAAATTGCAGAAACGATAGAAAATAATTACGATAAATTTGATGGTTTTGTAGTTTTAACAGGCTCTGATACCATGTCTTATACAGCATCTGCAATTAGTTTTATGTTTGAAAACCTGCAGAAGCCAATTATTTTCACAGGTTCTCAATTACCAATTGGAGATTTAAGAACAGATGCAAAAGAGAATTTAATTACATCCATAGAAATTGCTTGTTCAAGAAAAGAGGATCATAAACCTGTAATCTCTGAAGTTTGCTTGTACTTTGAATATAAATTATACAGAGCAAATAGAACTACAAAAATAAATGCAGAACAATTTGAGGCGTTTACATCTATGAATTATCCACCATTAGCAGAAAGTGGAGTGCATCTTAATTTTAATAAACATTATATGTATCATCAAAAAAATGATGAAAAACCATTAGTGATTAGAAAAAAATTAGTGAATGATATTGCAATTTTAAAATTATTTCCAGGAATTACAAAAGAAGTTGTAGCGAGTATTTTGAGTATTAAAAACTTAAAAGGCATTGTCTTAGAGACGTATGGTGCAGGAAATGCACCAAATACAGTGTGGTTTTTAGAGTTGTTAAAGAAAGCAATTTTAAATAATATTAGAATTGTAAATGTTACACAATGTAAAGGAGGTGCTGTAGCTCAAGGTCATTATGAAACAAGTGTAGGTTTAAAAGAAATAGGTGTAATTAGTGGAAATGATATTACTACAGAATCTGCTGTTGCAAAATTGATGTATTTATTAAATGAAAATTTATCTTTAAAAGAGTTTACATATTATTTTGAAAAATCTTTAAGAGGAGAAATTTCAGACGTTTTTAGTTCTTAAGTTTATTAAGAAAGTATTCAAACACTAAATATTTTCAAAAAAAAGTGATAAAAAGAAAGAATTAGCATAAAAATATTTTTTTATGCATAACATTTTTTGTTACTTGGCAGTCTCTTAAAAATAAAAGACAGGGGTTTTTACAAAAAATCACAAAAATTACTATTTTTTCTTTTTTTGAGATGAAAATTTATATCTTTAACCCGTTAACTATTAAAATTAATTTATAACAAAGATGAAAAAAGTAGTAAATGTCTTATCTGTAACAGGATTTATGTTTTTTGGAGCTATACAATCCACTTTCGCTCAAGAAGGAGCAGCAGAAGAATCACAAACGTTTCACCAAATTTTAAAGCAAAACTTTATTGATGGTGGTCCAGAATTTATGGGAATTGTATTAGTAGCATTAATCTTAGGATTAGCTATTGCCATTGAAAGAATTATTTATTTGAACATGGCAACCACAAATACAAAAAAATTATTAGCTAATGTAGATGACGCTTTAAGTTCAGGTGGAGTAGAAGCTGCAAAAGAAGTTTGTAGAAATACAAAAGGGCCAGTTGCTTCAATTTTTTATCAAGGTTTAGATAGAGTTGATGAAGGAGTTGAAGAAGCAGAAAAAGCTGTTGTTTCTTATGGAGGAGTTCAAATGGGACAATTAGAAAAAAATGTTTCTTGGATTTCTTTATTTATTGCACTTGCACCAATGCTTGGTTTCATGGGTACTGTAATTGGTATGATTGGAGCATTTAATGATATTGCAGTTGCAAACGATATTTCTCCAGCAGTAGTTGCAGGTGGTATTAAAGTAGCCTTATTAACAACTGTATTCGGTTTAATCGTTGCAATTATTCTTCAAATTTTTTATAATTATATCGTTGCAAAAATCGATAGTATTGTAAACAGTATGGAAGATGCTTCTATCTCATTGATAGATTTATTAGTTAAGTATAAAAAATAATATTCAATATGAAAAGTAATAAAATTTTAAATATTTTAATTGCTGCTATCGCTATAATTGGTGGGGTTCTTTTCATAAGAATTTTTATGGAAGACTCTCAAGAGATCGTTGATAATGTGGATAATTTACAGAACACTGTAGTGAGTCCTTTAATCTCTTTTTCTTTTTGGTTGTTCATAATTGCAGTTATAGTAACAATTGCTCTATCTTTATGGAGCATGATTAGAAATCCAGAGAATTTAAAAAAGACCTTTGGAGGTATAGCAGTATTAGCTATTCTTCTTGTAATTGCTTATTTCTTGTCTGATAGTAATGTTGTTTATAACACTGCTGGAGGTATAGAAAGAGGAGGAGAAGAAGGTTCTTCAATAAATCGTTGGGTAGGAGCAGGTATTTGGTATAGTCTTATTTTAGGAGGTATAGCAGGTATATTCTTTATCGTAGATTTATTAAAAGGATTAGTTAAATCATAAAAATATGGCAAGAAGAGAAAATCCAGAAATTAACGCAGGTTCTATGGCAGACATTGCTTTTCTGTTATTAATTTTCTTTTTAGTTACAACTACCATGAATGTAGATTCAGGTATCTCTAAAAAGTTATCAGAAAAGCCACCACAAGATTACGTTCCACCTATCGTTAAACAGAAAAATATTTTTGAGGTAAGCATTAATAGAAACAATGATCTACTAGTAGAGAATGAAGCTATGGATGTAAAAAATCTTAAAGATGCTGCTATTAAGTTTATAGATAATGGAGGAGGTATAGGTGCACCAGGTGAAGATGGAACTGCTGGACAAAGATGTGATTACTGTAAAGGTGAAGGCCTTGACACCTCATCTGACCATCCTAATAAAGCAATTATTTCTGTACAAAGTGATAGAGGAACCGAATATGGAACTTATATTAAAGTACAAAATGAATTATTAAGAGCTTATTCAGAATTAAGAAATAGATTATCTAAACAAAGGTATAATATGTCTTTTGATGAACTTGAGGAAGCTTATGATAATGCAAAGAATAATGCTGACTTGAAAGATCAGGTTGAAACATTACAGAGAAGAGTTGAAGATATTAAAAAAGCATATCCTCAAATTATTTCTGATATGGAACCAACATCATAATTAATTATAAAATTTAAAGTATGTCTAAATTTAGAAAGAAGAAAAAGGGGATGCCTGCAGTGAACACTGCATCACTTCCAGATATCGTTTTTATGCTATTATTCTTCTTCATGGTAACAACTACTATGAGAGAGACAGATTTAAGAATAGAAAATCCTGTATTACCTAGTGCTACTGAAATTAAAAAATTAGAAGACAAAAGCTTGGTAAGTACAATCTATGTTGGTAAATCTACAGATACTAACAGAGATGGAGTAGGTTATAATAAAATTCAATTGAATGATAAAATATCTACTGCTGATCAAGTTCCTGCTTTTATTTTAGCAAAAAGAGATAAAATAGCTGAGAAATTAGTTCCTTTTATGACTACTTCTATTAAAGCAGACAGAAGATCTAATGTAGGTACAATTATAGATATCAGATTAAAATTAAGAGATGTAAATGCTCTTAAAATTAACTATTCTTCTACACCTGATGCGAAAAATTAAAAACAAAGTATTTTATAAAAAAGGATAATTCGAAAGAGTTATCCTTTTTTTTATATTAAAAAATTAAAGATTTAATTTCCAAATTGTCTATATTTAATTTCAATTATCATATAATGAAAAATATAATTTACATTGGTCTTTTTATTATTTCTATCACTAAACTATCTGCTCAGAAAGATTCACTACAATTAGGAGATAGCTATGCAGATGATCAAATTTATTTTTCAGTTTCTTATGCGCAGCTTAATAATCAACCTACAACAATAAGTAGAAGTAATTTTTCTTATGCAGTTTCTGCTGGTTTTATGAAAGATATTATCTTAAATAAAAGAGGAAATATATCTATTGCAGCTGGTGTTGGTTATGGATTTGATTTCTTTAATCATGAACTTAAAGTTGAAGAACTAAATGCAGGTACAAACTTTGATACTGGCTCTGATTTAACTTCAAATATTTTTACATCACATAATTTAGAATTTCCAATTGAATTGAGATGGAGAACATCGACCGCAAAAAAATACGATTTTTGGCGAATATATGGAGGTGTAAAATTTTTATATAATTTATCAAATACATTTCGATTTGAAGAGAATGCAACTAATTTTAGCTATAATAACGTTAGTGCATACAATAACTTTCAATATGGTTTAACGCTTTCAGTTGGTTATGATGTGTTCAATATCAACTTATTTTATAGCTTAACTCCAGTATTTGAAAATGCTACGATAAATGGTGAGGATATAAATACCAGTATTTTAAAATTTGGTTTTATTTTTTATATTCTATAGAAGAAAATAAACAATTGAGGGTGTCACTAAACCTATAAAAAAACCGATATATATTTCTTTTGAGGTATGTGCCTTGAGTGTTAATCTTGCACTTGCTAAAACACCAGCAATTAAAAAAAGTATCATAATTACTAACGCAAAAGATCTTGAATGTATGTTGCTTAAAATCATAAAGAAACCTATAAAGATTCCTAAAGACAATAAATGAACACTCGCTTTAACTTTAAAGAAAAATAGAACGTAAACAATAAATAATGCTAAAGATGTTGCGTAAAAAAGTAAACTTAAATCTCTTAAATTTGCTAGATTACTAATTGTAGTTCCTAATAAATAAAAAAGAAAAACCATCAAAGCAATTGGTAATTTTCTTTCTTTTATACTCTCTATTTTATAATTTTTAATAAACTTTAATTTCTTGAAAAGAACTATAATTAGCAAAGGAATTAAGTAGGTAACTATAAAAACTAAACTTAAAACCATTAGTTTTTGCTTACTAACTAAATTATTAGGAATTAGTAAAAAATATAGCATTACACCAATTGTAGGAATCACAATAGGATGTAAAATGGTAGATATGTATTTGTAAAATTGCACTATATTTCTTTTCGTAAACGAGCTACAGGTAAATCTAACTGTTCACGATATTTAGCAATTGTTCTTCTTGCAATTGGATACCCTTTTTCTTTTAATATGATAGATAATTTTTCATCTGTTAAAGGTTTCTTTTTATTTTCCTCAGTAATAACAGTTTCTAATATCTTTTTAATTTCTTTGGTTGATACATCTTCTCCTTGATCATTTTTCATAGATTCAGAAAAGAATTCTTTAATTAATTTAGTTCCATAAGGTGTAGAAACATATTTGCTATTTGCAACTCTAGAAACTGTAGATACATCCATGTTTATTTTATCTGCAATATCTTTTAAGATCATGGGTCTTAACCTGCGTTCATCACCCGTTAAAAAATAATCATATTGATAATGCATAATAGTATTCATAGTAACTAAAAGTGTTTGCTGACGCTGTTTTATAGCATCAATAAACCACTTTGCAGCATCTAGTTTTTGTTTGATAAAGAATACTGCATCTTTTTGAGATTTACTTTTCGTAGTCGCTTCTTGATATCCTTTTAACATGTTATTATATTCCCTAGAAACATGTAATTCAGGTGCATTTCTAGAATTTAACGTTAAATCTAGTTCGCCATCTATAATTTTAATTGAAAAATCTGGAACAATTTGTTCAGCAATTTTGTTGTTTCCAGCATAAGAACTTCCAGGCTTCGGATTTAACCTAGATATTTCAGTATTTACTTCTTTTAGCTCATCTTCAGAAATATTGAATTTTTCTTGAAGCTTTTTGTAATGTTTTTTTACAAAATGATCAAAAGCATCTTCTAAAATAGCAATTGCCAAACTTCTAATCTTATTACTTTCTTTAGCTTTTAATTGAATAATTAAACATTCTCTTAAATCTCTTGCTCCAACTCCAATAGGATCTAAGGTGTGCACTGCTCTTTTTAGAACAGAAATTACTTTTTCTTCAGTAGTAAAAACATTTGCTGTAAATGCTAAATCATCTACCAAATCTATAATTTCTCTTCTTATATAGCCACTATCATCAATACTACCCACTAAAAACTCTGCAATTGCATGTTCTTCTTCTGTAAAATTATATGTATTTAATTGATTTTTTAAAGATTGATGAAAACTAGTTCCTGCAGCATAAGGCACATTTTTTTCTTCATCATCTGCAGAATAATTATTGGCTTGAGTTTTATAATTCGGAATTTCATCGTCACTTAAATATTCATCAATGTTGATGTCATCAGCTTCAATTTTTTCGTTTCCATCATCTGCATCATCATATTCGTTAGACAAATCATCATCTATAGAATCTGCATCATCTTTCCCTGTATCTAAAGCAGGGTTTTCTTCAATTTCTTGCTTTAAACGTTCTTCAAAAGCTTGTGTAGGCAATTGAATTAACTTCATCAACTGTATTTGTTGTGGAGATAATTTCTGTAGAAGTTTAAAATTAAGACTTTGTTTTAGCATGGAATTAAATATACAAAAAAATGTTTAAAATTCAGCATTTTGTGGCGTTCTCGGAAAAGGAATTACGTCTCTAATATTACTCATTCCTGTTGTAAATTGTACTAATCTTTCAAAACCAAGACCAAAACCAGAGTGTACAGCAGTTCCGTATTTACGTAAATCTAAGTACCACCATAATTCTTTTTCATCAATATCTAGGGCTTTCATTTTATCAACTAAAACATCAAAACGCTCTTCTCTTTGAGAACCACCAACCATTTCTCCAATTCCTGGAAAAAGTACATCCATTGCTCTTACTGTTTTTCCATCATCATTTAAACGCATGTAAAATGCTTTGATGTTTGCTGGATAATCAAACAAAATAACAGGACATTTAAAGTGTTTTTCTACTAAATAACGCTCGTGTTCAGATTGTAAATCTGCTCCCCATTCATTTATAGGATATTGAAACTTTTTCTTTTTATTAGGTTTACAGTTTCTTAAAATTTCAAAAGCTTCTGTGTAAGAAACACGCTTAAAATTGTTTTCAACTACAAACTTTAACTTGTTCAACAAGTTCATTTCACTTCTTTCTGCTTGTGGTTTGCTTTTTTCTTCTTGCGTTAAACGCTGATCTAAAAAGGCTAAATCGTCTTTACATGTTTCTAAAACATCTTTTAAAACCGATTTTATAAACTCTTCAGCCAAATCCATATTGCCATCCAAATCCATAAAAGCAACTTCTGGTTCAATCATCCAAAATTCTGCTAAATGTCTGGTTGTATTCGAGTTTTCTGCTCTAAAAGTTGGTCCAAATGTGTACGCTTTTCCTAAAGACATTGCAAAAGTTTCAGCTTCCAATTGTCCTGAAACAGTTAAGCTAGTTTCTTTACCAAAAAAATCTTTAGAAAAATCTATTTTTCCATCTTCAGTAAGAGGTGCTTTATTAGTATCAAAATTGGTAACTTTAAACATTTCTCCTGCACCTTCTGCATCAGTTCCTGTAATAATTGGTGTGTTTACGTAGTTAAAACCATTTTCCTGAAAGTATTTATGAACTGCAAAAGAAAGTTTAGAACGCACTCTCATTACAGCACTAAATGTATTGGTTCTTACACGCAAATGTGCATTTTCTCTTAAAAACTCAAAACTGTGTTTTTTAGGCTGAATAGGATATTCATCTGCATTAGAATCTCCTAATATCTCTATTTCAGAAACTTGAATTTCAACTGATTGTCCTTTTCCTTGACTTTCTACAATTGTTCCTTTTATAGAAACAGCAGATCCTGTTGTAATTCTTTTTAAAGTGTCTTCTGGAGTGTTTTCAAAATCGATAACACATTGTATATTGTTAATTGTTGAACCATCATTTATAGCTATAAAACGATTACTTCTAAAAGTTCTTACCCAACCATTTACATGAACTTCCTGTAAAATCGAATCTGATTTTAAAATTTCTGCAACATTTTTCTGTGTCATTTCTTCTTGATTTTTTTGATTTACTTTAAAAACTTACTGAATTGTAAAGATACTTTTTTGAAGTAAAAAGTAAACTTAATTTGTCGTTAAATTAGAGGTGATAAAAAAAATATATCTTTGAGTAGAATAAATTAGCCATGAAAAAAATAATTTCCTTTAAAAGAATTTTAAAACAATTAAAAGATGATGCCATTGGTAAAGATTCTCATAGAGGAATCACCTTAACCTATGCTTGGTTGGCAAATCAGTTTGGGCATATTTCTCTGGGTTTTATTCCCAGTTATTTAGTGTTTTATTTTTCAAATTTTAATGCTGTAAAATCAGCAATATATGTATCAGTTTTTTGGTTACTTTTTGAATTGTATAATTTTTTAGGGCCTTTGTTAAGTAAAAGCGAATCTAAATCTGAGATGGTTTTTATACCGAAAAAATCAACCTATACATTTAAACCAAAATGGAATAATTTGGCTTTTGATACCTTTACAGATGTTTGTTTTTTCGCTTTTGGAGCTTTTTTGTTCAGTTTATTAATAACACAAGGAGCAAATAATACAGTTTTAATTATTTTATCCATTTTAGCAATCTATTTATTATTTGCTACCAGATATTGGTTTGTTACAAAAATGTATCAATTTTACGCGAGGTTTCCTTTTCAATTTCGATTAAGTCAGTGGGATTTTAATATTAATGCTGATAACAAATTGAAAGTTGAAAACTTTAAAAACTCATCAAAAAGAGCTGGAAATCATCTGTTGATTTATGGAGCTTTGAGCACTGGAAAAACAAGTTTAGGAGTTGGAATATTAAATGAATTAAGTATTAAAAATAATAGCTGTTTATATGTAAATGCATTTAAAATATTCAATTATTTTTTTAATGATGAAGATGATGTTTTAGAAGAGCATGAAATTTGGAATTGGAAATCTGCCGATTTTTTAATGATTGATGATATAAATCCAAGCGAACCAATTCAAGACGAATTAATATCACCCGAAAAATTACTCAGTTTTATTGATACGTTGAAACCAATTAATAAGATAAATAGAAATATTTTAAAGAATAAAAATATAATTTGGGTTTTAGGAAATGAACAGCCCGTAAAAATAAATTATGAAGATTCTTGGAAAAAGATGCTTTTAGAAATTGGAATTCAAGAAGAAAAAATTACAACAATTAGTTTATAGAATATCATTATCGTGTGCAAAACTGATTAAATGAGGCAAGCTTTTTACATCAAATCTTTTATATAAAGGATATAATCTTTTTTCTATGGCAGATTGACTCACGTTTAATTTGCAAGCAATTTCTTTAAAAGTGAATCCTTTTGCAGCCAATTCTAAAACTTCTATTTCTTTGTTAGAAATTGCCAATTCATTAAATAATTGCTGATTTAAAGATTCTTCAAACCCAGATAATTTTGGACCAAAAACTGCATATTGCATAATATTCCCTAATTTTCTAGAATGTATTTTTTCTGAAATTCCAATAATTTCTAGAATCGTACCATTTCTAGATTTAAAAATACCAACCCTCGAAAAAAGGGGAATAATTTCGCCATTTTTATGAATTTTTTCAACTTCAATAGTAAAACTATATTTTTCTAAGTCTTTTTTCTTACCGAGTAAAAACTCTAAGGATTTGTCATTTAGTTCGTTAGAAAAGTTAAAATGTCGTTTAGAGGTGATACTAACAATTTTAAATAAGGTGATTTCTTCACTTTTATAACCCAATAAATCTTCCCAACCAGCAGCGTAGAGCATTCTGTTTTTTTCAAAAGAATAAATATATACAGCCTGCCCAATAAAACTTTGTACTTTGTTTTTATATTCTTCAAAAACAAAATCTTCAGCATTATATGGTGTATCTGACACTCTTATTCTAGTAAAATCTCCAAAATCTTTACTCATATTACGAAAATACTGAAAAACTGCGTAAAAACACAGTTGACTTCTTTAAAAAAACAACTTAATTTTGATTCTCTATTGAAAAAGAAAATTTTTAAAAATTTGCTAAGTAAAAGAATTAGTTTTAATCGAAAAGTTGCTATGATTTAAGATTAAAAATTTAAGATGAATCCCCCGTTTTTCTACTTATAAGAAAGGAATCTCCATTAATTAATTTTAATGGAGATTTTTTTTATTCGGCGTTTTCCTCTTTTGGAGGTATAATTTTAATTTTCGGTTCTTTAAACATTTCTTTATTGGCAATTTTCTTTTCAAAAGTTAATAATAAAGATGGTAATAATAACAAGTTAGAAACCATTGCTAATAATAAAGTAATGGAAACTAAACCACCTAAAGCAATTGTGCCACCAAAACTAGAAAGGGTAAATACTAAAAACCCAAAAAATAATACGATTGAAGTATAAAACATACTAACTCCAGTTTCACGCAAAGCAGCATAAACAGAAGGTTTTATTTTCCATTGATTTGCCATTAATTCTTGCCTGTATTTTGCTAAAAAGTGAATGGTATCATCTACAGAAATTCCAAAAGCAATACTAAAAACTAGAATTGTTGATGGTTTTATAGGAATATCAAAAAAGCCCATTAATCCAGCAGTAATTAACAAAGGAAGAATATTTGGCAGTAACGAAATTGCAATCATTTGAGGAGATCTAAACATCCAAGCCATAAAAAGTGCAATCAAAACAATAGCTAACGATAACGAAAAAACCAAATTGGTAATCAAATAATTAGTTCCTTTTATAAAAACCAATGCTTTTCCTGTTATGGAGACTGTGTATTTATCTGCTGGAAATTCTTTATCAACAACAGCTTTCAATCGTTCTTGAATAACATCCATTTTATCTGTACCAATATCTTTCATAAAGGTTGTTATTCTTGCATAACGTCCAGTAGAATCAACAAAGTTTTTTAGCATTCCAGCATCACTATTTGTGTTTTTGGTGTATGCAAAAATATAGCTTTGTTCTTGTGTTGTTGGTAGTTGATAATATTTAGGATTTCCTTTGTAGTAAGCTTGTTTCGAGTATTTTACTAAATTTACTACAGAAATAGGTTTCGATAATTCTGGGAAAGATTCTATAACTTCATTAATTTTATCCATCTTTTTTAAAGTGGATAATTTCATAACACCTTTATCTTTTTTAGTATCAATTAAAATTTCTAAAGGCATAATACCACCAAACTCTTTTTCAAAGAATTTAATGTCTTTATAAAAGCTGGTGCTTTTTGGCATATCTTCTATTAAACTACCAGAAACTTTAATTTTATAGACACCAATAATACTTAAAACAAGTACAATTACAGTTGCAAAATAAATGGTAATTCTTTGGTTTCTCACCATTCTTTCCATCCAATCTACTACGTTTTCAATCCATTTTCTTTCAAGATGATTTAAATGTTTCTTTTTAGGCAATGGCATAAAGCTATAAATAATAGGAATTATCAATAGAGCCAGAATAAAAATACTGATAATATTTACAGATGCTAAAATTCCGAATTCACGTAATAAATCGCTCTTAACAAATACAAAAGTTGCAAAACCAGAGGCAGTTGTAATGTTCGTCATTAAAGTTGCATTCCCAACTTTTGCAATTACACGTTGTAAAGCTTTTGCTTGTTGCCCATGCTTTTTAATTTCTTGTTGATATTTATTTATCAGAAAAACCGCATTTGGTACCCCAATTACAATAATTAAAGGTGGTATTAATGCTGATAAAACTGTGATTTCAAAACGAAATAATCCAATAAAACCAAAGGCCCAAGTAACACCAACCATTACCACTAAAAGTGTAATAAATGTAGCTCTATAAGATCTGAAAAAGAAAAAGAAAATAACGGCTGTTATTAATAATGCACCTATAACAAAGAGTAAAATTTCATCTTGAATGTTTTGAGCATTTAATGTTCTAATGTATGGCATTCCAGAAATACGAACATCTACATTGTTATCTTTTTCGAATTTTTCTATGATCGGAATTAATTTATCAAAAATAAAATCTCTACGAACAGGTGTGTTTATAATTTCTTTTTTAATATAAATGGCAGTCTGTAAGGTACCTGTTTCTTTATTAAATAATAAATTATCGTAAAAAGGAAGTTTCTCAAAAAGTTCTTTTTTTATAGCAAGAACTTCTTTGGACGTTTTAGGGTTTTCAGAATATAAAGGTTCTAGAACAAATTTTCTTTTATTTCTATCTGCTTTCAGTTTTTGAACATCGGCAATTGATATTGTAAAATCAATTTCATCTAAATCATCAAATTGTTTTACTAAGTTATTCCAAGCGTTAAATTTTTTTGGCGTAAAAACAGTAGAATCTTTAATTCCGAGAATTACGAGGTTACCTTCTTCTCCAAAAATTTCTAGAAACTTATTATATTCTAAATTTGCTTCGTGATTTTCTGGTAAGAGATTTGCCTCTGTATATGAAAACTGCATATACTTCATTTGGGAAGCTAATAACCCTGTAATGATTGCAATGACTATTAAAACTAAGTATCGGTTTCGTAAAATAATACTTGCAACTTTTGTCCAGAAATTCATGTAAAAAAAGATTTTTACAAAGGTAGGTAAATTGTAACACCGTGTAAAATAAAACTCGTTTGACTTTTAGTACTTAAACTGAGATATCTACTTATTTAAAGTTAAAATGATAAAAATTATCCGTGTTTAATTTTTGAATTTTCCTCATAAAAAAATGCTAAAAAATAATTTTTTAGCATTTTTGAATATCAATTTTATTTCTTGTTAAAGTAATAACTCGATTTTAAACAGTCATTATTTCTTTCTCTTTTACAGCAAGAATCTCTTCTATTTTCTTAACATATGTATCTGTTAATTTTTGAACATCATCTTCTGCAATTTTTTTCATATCGTCAGAAATATCAGTTTTTTTAATATCGTTATTAGCGTCTTTACGTGCATTTCTAATACCAACTTTAGCATCTTCAGATTCTGCTTTAGCTTGTTTTGCCAAACCAACTCTTCTTTCTTCTGTTAATGGTGGTACATTAATCATAATTATATCACCATTATTCATTGGGTTTAAACCAAGATTTGCAATTTGAATTGCTTTTTCGATAGGTTGTAACATATTCTTTTCCCAAGGTTGAATGCTTAAAGTTCTTGGATCTGGAGTATTTACATTGGCAACTTGACTCAATTTGGTTTGTGAACCATAATAATCTACCATTACTGTACTTAACATTGCAGGTGTTGCTTTTCCTGCCCTAATTGAGCGAAATTCTTTTTCTAAATGCTCAATTGCATTGTGCATTGCTTCTTTTGCTGTATCTAAAATAAATTCAATTTCTTCGTTCATCTTTTTTTAGAATTTGTAAATTTTATATGTTCTTGGTTTCATTTCAAAAAACGAAATGATGAGAACAGATTTTTAAAAATATTAATTTTCAACAATTGTACCAAGTTTATCTCCAGAAACTAATTTTAGTAAGTTTCCATTTGTATTCATATCAAATACAATAATAGGTAATTTATTTTCTTCACTTAAAGTAAATGCAGTCATGTCCATTACTTTTAAACCTTTTTCAATAACATCTTTAAATGTAATTGTTTCAAATTTAATAGCGTCTTTGTTTTTTTCTGGATCTGTATTGTAAATACCATCAACTCTAGTTCCTTTTAAAATACAATCTGCATCAATTTCAATAGCTCTTAAAACTGCTGCAGTATCTGTTGTAAAATAAGGGTTTCCTGTTCCTGCACCAAAAATAACTACACGTCCTTTTTCTAAATGACGAATTGCTTTTCGTTTAATATAAGGTTCTGCAACTTCTTTAATTTCTAAAGCAGTTTGCAAACGTGTATGTACATCTTCATCTTCTAAAGCACTTTGCAAAGCCAAACCATTTATAACAGTAGCCAACATACCCATGTGATCTCCTTGAACACGATCCATACCATTTGCAGCACCAGCAACGCCTCTAAAAATATTTCCACCACCAATAACAATGGCAATTTCAATACCTTTTGCTACTACTTGTTTTATTTCTTTTGCATATTCAGCAAGTCGTTTTGGGTCAATTCCATATTGTCTTTCGCCCATTAAAGCTTCGCCACTTAATTTTAAAAGAATTCTTTTATATTGCATATTTTATTTTGAGAATTACGCAAAATTACATTTTTTTTTGATTTTTTTTGGCGGAAACAAAAAATCTTCCTTCGTAATTTTAAATAACCTCAAATTTTAAAAATTATTTTTATCAGTTTTAAAAGAAACTTTACTTAGAAAAATGATAAAAATATTTTTTTAACGTCTATTTTAATTCTCTTTTTTTTGAATTGATAAATGTGTTGAAATGCCTACAGAACTTTAATAACTTCTTTAAATAATGCAATCATATTTGGTTCAGCCTTTCCTGCAACAGCAATAATTTCTGCAATATCTACAGGTTGTAAATTTTTAGGATCACATTCATCTGTTAAAACAGAAATGGCAGCACAAGGTAGGTTTAATTGTTTGGCAACAATAACTTCAGGAACTGTACTCATTCCTACAGCATCAGTTTCTAAAATTTGCAACATTCTATATTCTGCTCTTGTTTCTAATTGTGGTCCTAAAACACTGGTATAAACTCCTTGATGCAATTGAATTTTTTGTTCTTGCGCAATTAAATTCAATTTTATGTTTATTTCTTTGGAATAAGGTTCTAACATATCCGCAAAAATATTTCCGAAATTATTAGCGCCATTAAATGCCAAAGGTGAGCTTCCTTGTAAATTAATATGATCTTCAATCAACATTAAATCGCCCTTTTTATAATCTAAATTGATTGCTCCAGCAGCATTTGAAATTAATAAGTTTTTAATTCCTAAACCATGCATTGTTCTAATTCCATAGGTAACTTCCCAAGCATTATAACCTTCGTATAAATGAAATCGACCAGCCATTACCAATACTTTTTTGCCTGATAATTCTCCATATATTAATTTCCCAGAATGAAACTCTACAGTTGCCACAGGGAAATTTGGAATTTCTGAATACAAAATTTCTTTTTCAATTGAAATTTCATCTACTAATTTACCCAAACCTGTTCCTAAAACAATCCCTATTTCTGGTTTTGTAATGCCATTTGATTTTAAAAAATCTATCGTTTCTTGTAGTTGTTGCGCTTTCATTTATGTTGATTTTTAAAGCAATTAAATTTTAATGATAAAGTTACTTATTTTCAATGAATGTTGACATGATTTCTGGAATATTTACAATGTCTTCATATACATCTATGTCGTTTTTAAACTCCAATAGTTTTACTTTTTTATCTGTTAAATTGGTTAAAGTATCTTTTCTAACAGATGCTGTTCCCCATTCTTTATTTTTAAATACGTTTTCTTGCAGAGAATTCATGCCTAAAAGATAATAACCACCATCTTCTGCAGGGCCAATTACTACATCATTCGTATCTAATGCTACAAAAGCTTTTTCGATATTTTTTTCTGATAAATCGTATAAATCACTTCCAATAATCATCACTTTTTCATAACCAGCTTCAAATCCGTTTTTGAATGCATTTAACATTCTTATTCCTAAATCATCTCCAAATTGTTGGTATTTTTGATAAATATCTGGATTCCAAATATCATTTTCTCTAATTTTCACAGAATAGTAAACAGCTTTGTCAGCATTTACTTTTGATGAAATGTCTCTTGTTCTTTCTAATAAAAATTTATAGATTTCTAAAGCAGTTTCATCACCAACAGTTTTTGCTAAACGTGTTTTTGCTTTGCCTAATTCTGGGTTTCTGGTAAAGATTAATAGTAAGTTTTTACTTTTTGTATTTTTTATCATCGATAAAATAAATTGTGTTTTTAAAAAATTCCCAATAGAAATTTAATTTATGTTTCTTTGAGGTAAGATTTATTTTTTATTTTCTTATGAGTCACTACTGAAAACTGCAACAGCCAACTGCTACTTTTTATACAAAGCAGTGGTTACTGCCAACTGAAAACTGTTTTTACTGCTAACTTATTTTAATAAACTTTCTCTCCTTTTTTCAGCCATTTGCTCCAACTTTTATTAAAAGTATGCACTTTTTCTGTTGATTTCCCTAAGGTATCAATCACTTTGAAATCGGCATTTTTCCATTCAAAAATTCCTCCATATAAATTGTAAACATTGGTATATCCTTCTTGAATTAATTTATGGGCAACAGTTTCAGAACGAATCCCTAAAGAACAATACACCACAATTTTTGCGTTTTTGTCTTTGGGTAATTTAGCCAGGGTTTCTTTGGTGTTAAAATCATTATAACCAACACAAATGGCATTTTCTAGATGACTAATATTAAACTCATTTTCCTCTCTTGCATCTAATAAAATTGCATCAGTTTTTGGCATTGCTAAAGTTTCAACAGATATATAAGGGACATTTCTAGTGTTCCATTTATCAAGAAGTTTATCTAATTTTTTCTGACCAAAAGTTGTGGAGCTAACAACTAAAAAAAGGATCAATATTTTTTTCATTTTTGATTCTATTAAGTTCTCTATAATTTTTGATTAAAGAATTTATTTAAAATTGTCATTCCTGTGAAAACAGGAGTCTATAATTGAATTCCAAATCCTTGTAAACCAGATTCTAGTGCAGGTAGAATTTCTGTATTGTCCCAAATTCCTGTCACAATGGTTCTAGAATATTCTTCAGGCAACAAGCCATTTTGCATCAACTTACTTGTTAATTTATAATTGTATTCTAATGTTTGATGTGTAAAGTTAAAACTATTATTTGAATCGTCTAAAATTGCATACCAAACACTAGGATTACCATCATTTGCTGGCATTCCAATAACACCAGGATTCAACCAAAGTTGGTCTTTTTCTTGATTATGAAAAGGCAAACCACAATGACCAGCAATAATTACATTACTATTTGTAGCATTAAAGTTTGGTTTTTTGAGTTCCCAATCTGTAGATTTAAAAATAAATTCTGATACATTAAAATACGAACCGTGAACAACAGTCACATTTTTATCAGCATATTTAAAACTGATATTATGAGGCAATGTTTGTAAAAACTCTAATGAATTTTCAGTTAATTTACTCTGTGCAAAAGGATACCAAAGTTGCGAAAATCCATCACATCTTGAGCCTTCTCTAAAATCGCAACCACAATCTTCTGCATTTTCTCTTAGTTGAATTTCTACATTACCAACAATACTTTTTGCGCCCCAAAGTTTAAAAAGTTGCACAGTTTCTTCAGGTTGGGCACAATACCCAACAATATCTCCTGTACAAATACAATTTTCTGGAGCAATATTCTCCTTTTCAGCAATTTGTTTTAAAGCTTCTAAAGCTTGTAAATTGCTATAAACACCACCAAAAAGTAATGTTTTTCCTGATATTTTGCCTAAATCCACTATTTCTTGATCCATTTTGGAATAAAATATAAAATGATACAACTTAAAATTCCCCAAACATTTACCCAAAGTAAATTGGCATATTTTCCTTTTGTAAAAATAAGCGATTCTGGAAACCAATTAAACACTAAAAAGATTCCAAAAACCAAACCACAAACTACTGATAAATAAAAACTAATTTTTGGCACTTTCACATTCCAGAAAATAAATATAGGTGTTAAACCAATAACCATTGTTCCAGAAATTGTGGTGGCAGATAAAATTTCTGCATTTAAAAAAACAGGAATTGTTCCTAAAACAGCAACAGCAATCATAGAAATTCTTCCAAAAGAAACCGTTTTTCCTAAATTTAAATCTACTGCTAACAATTTAGAAAATGAAGAAAAAGTAGAATCTAAAGTTGATGCTGCAGAAGTTATCATTATAAAATTTATAACTAATAAAATAACAACTCCAAATGCTTTACCAACTTCTACAGCTGCTTGACCTTGCATTCCTTTTGTTTGGGCATAAACTCCAATCAAACTAAAAAGTACAATACAAATTGCGCCTAAAATACTTGCCCATAAAAAACTTTTTCTTGTTACTTTAGGTGATGAAATAAAACCTCTATCTGTTAAAACAGGGTCGTGAAAAGGATAACTAAAAGACTGAATAAGTGCTGCAAAAAAGAGATTTAATCCGAGTTCAAAACTCCATGTTCCAGAGGTGATTATTTGTTCCGTAGAAAAATCATCAGTAGTAAAAATTGTTCCTAAAATGATCATCAATAAAACAGAAAATAACACCATTTGAATAACATCTGTAAAAATGGAACTGCTCAAACCACCTTTAACAGCATAGCTTAAGGTTAAAAATGTAAATAAAATTATTGACCAATAATAAGAGGAGCTTCCTACTTCACCAAAATAACTTCCTATAACCATTGTATTGCTCCAAACTTCGTTAAAAAGTCTGAAAGCTATCAGAATAGAAAAAATTGCCATGGCTTTTTTACCAAATTTGGATATCAGAAATTCATGGATACTTTTAAAATTTCCTTTGGTTCTTAATTGATAAATAATGATTCCTGCAACTGCAAAAGATAAATAATAACCAGCATAGGCAACTCCACCTACCAAACCAAAATCTAATCCAAGATTTGCTGCATTTGTAATACTTTTTGCAAAAATCCAAGAGATAATTAAGCTTCCTGTTAACACCAATGTATTAGGTGCTTTTTTCTTGTTAACAGCTTTAAAAAACTGATCTGTAGTTTTTGCTAAAGGAGACATGAAAAATAAGATCAAACTTGAACAAATTATTAAAATCCATTGCCAAGACTCAACCCCAAAAGCCCATCCCAACCTTCCCAAAGGGAAGGAGCTCTCACTCAATTGAATAAAAAAGGATGTTATCATACTTTAATTTTTTAATTTTATTTATACAAAAATTTTCACAAGAGTATTTCCCTCCTTTGGAGGGATTAAGGGAGGCTATCCCACCAAACTTTTACGTCTAAACTATTTCCATTGGTTGCAGTTTCTGCAATTTTATAATTTTCTGCATTTAATGCTGCTGCATCTGCAGGATAAGGCATTCTCACAGGAATTAATCCGTTATTTAAACTTGCTGCCACATTTTTTAAAGTTGGAAAACCTGTTCTTCGATATTCAATCCAACTTTCATAACCATTAATGGTATTTGCAATCCATTTTTGAGTAATAATTTGTTCTAAAGGCGTTTTTCCAACTGCGTTTAAATTTGCATTTCCAGCTAAATAGGTTGCTGGTAAATTCGTATTCCAATACTCAAAAGCTTGAGTAACTCCTGAATTGTATAGTGTTGCTGCATTTGTTGTAATAAAACCTTTTTCAGCAGCTTCCGCTAATAAAAAATTGGTTTCCCAAGCTGTCATAAAATTGGCATCCAATGCAGCTGTGTTTTCTCTAAAAATAGTTCCAGCTAGAGAATAATCATCAGGAGATGGAGTAGTTGTAGAGGCATTAATTCCGTTTATAAGTCCATTAAATTCGCTGGAATTTGAATTTGCAAAAGCTCGATAAAAAGTTGAAATTCGAACATCATTTAAATCTTTAAAAATTTCTTCAGCAGTTTCCGACATTACAAAGTTTGTAAAATCACCTTCTCTTAATTGTGCAAATCTAAAATTATTTGGAGCTGTATTTGAAAAACTAAAAACAGCATTTTCTGTATTGTTTCTGATATAATTTCCTTCATCAAAAATTGTTTGTAGTTGAGCAGAAACATCAACCTTACCAGAAATTCTGATGAGATATTTTATTTTTAATGAGTTTGCAAATTGAATCCAATTATCTAAATTTCCATTAAATAAAATATCTCCTTCTAAAGGAATTGAACCAGCATACGCGTTTATTGCAGCAATTCCTTTGTCTAAATTATCTAAAATTCCATTTTCATTAAGGTAAATATCCTCTTGCAAATCATACGTTGGTTTCGCACTTCCCTCAATACCATTAAATGCATCAAAGTAAGGAACATCACCAAAAATATCTGTTAAACCAGCAGCCATGTATGCTTTTAATATAAAAGCAGGACCTTCATACACTGCAAAAGCAGGTGCTTGTTTAGATTGTTTTAAAAGAATCTCATTATCACGTAAATTGGTGTAAAAAATTGGCCAAGGATTTCCTCCTAATTGTGGACTTTTTAAATCATGTCTGTCAAATAAATTAAAATCTAACAAAGCTGTATGTTGAGATAGTAAATTCCCAGCAGCAAAACCCTCATAACTCATTTGTTCGCCAAAATCGTAGATTACTTGTCTTAATAACAAGCTTGGTTGTACAGCAACTGGCGAGTTTTGGTTTGTGTTTATTTCCTCGAAATCTTTTGTGCAACTTGCAAATGTGAAGGCAAAAATTGCGATTGTATATATAAGTTTTTTCATTTTTTATCGATTATCCTGCAAGGTTTCAAAAACCTTGTAGGTATTTATTTTTATGTAATTGGTTTAGTTTTTTTAAACCTACAAGGAATCCAAGTTCCTTGGAAATACCTTGCAGCTTAAAAATTAAATCCTACTTTAAAACCTAAACTTCTGCTGGTTGCATAACTCATATCTTCAACTCCACTCACAAAACCATTTCCTTGAACTGCTAGTTGTTCTGGATCAAAATGTGGATTTTCTGTGATCACAAATAAATTATTTCCAATAAAAGAAAAGTTCATTGTTGAGGTATCTTTCAAGCCTAAAAAGCCTTCATTTAAATTTAAAGTATACCCAATTGAAAACTGACGCAATTTTAAAAAAGAAGCATCATAAACGTTATTTTCTTCATGATTTCTATCGTAAAATTGTCGGTAATAACTTTCAGGAGAAACAGCTACTGTATTTGGTAAACCTGTGGTTTGGTTTACACCTTGTGCAACAATATCAGTATCTCTATTCGCAGTTTCAGCTAATTGACCACCAACATTTCCGAGAGCTCTTGTTCTAGATACAATTTCTCCTCCTTGTCTCCAATCAAACAAAAAACTTGCGTTCCAGTCTTTATATGTAAAAGAATTGTTCCAACCTAAGGTGAAATCTGGTGTATAATTTCCAATCTTTTTTAAAGTATTATCAGCAATAAAAGTTCCATCATCTTTAATGATAAAATCCCCATTTTCATTTTTTAAATAGCCAGTTCCATACATATCTCCAATTTCTCCACCTTCTTCTACTTGAAAATATACGGTTTGGTTTGCGCTATCGTAAATTCTACTTAGAGCCAACGTTAAACGACCATTTTCTTGTGGTAAATCTTTTATAACGGATTTGTTAGTGGCAAAATTAAAAGTAGTATTCCAAGAAAAGTTTTCACTTCTAATAGGAGTTCCTCCCAAAATAATTTCTACACCAGTTGTATTTACTTTTCCACCATTCACAACTTGTTGGTTATAACCAGATGAAATAGGAATTGGCAACGAAATAATTTGATCTTTAGTAGTGGCATTATAGTAGGTAAAATCTACATTTAATCGATCTTTAAAGAAACGAAGATCTGCACCAAATTCATACGAAGTTGTAATTTCTGGTTTTAAATTTGCATTCGGAATAAAATCTTGATTGCTAAAAGTGGGTTGTCCATTAAAAGCGGTTTGCGATACAAATGCACCAGAAGTTTGGTAGGGATTTGTATCATTACCAACTTGTGCAACACTTGCTCTTAATTTTGCAAATGAAATGGATTTTGGCAATTCTGTTAAGTTCGATACAATTAAACTTGTTGAAACTGATGGATAAAAAAATGAAGTTCCATCCACGGAAAAAGGCGTTGCTAAAGCAGAAGACCAATCGTTTCTACCTGTAATATCTACAAACAAATAATCTTTGTAGCCAAATTTTGCAATTCCATATAAAGAGTTGATTCTTTTTTCAGAATTAAATTGAAAAAACTCAATTGGAGAAGCTGCATTATTCAGGCTAAAAATACCAGGTTGTGCTAAATTTAATGTTTGAGATTGTGTAGTGGACGCTTTTTGGTCTAACCTATTTCCTCCAAAAGAAACATCAAAAGAAAGATCACCAAAATTAGTATTGTAATTGATTAAAAAATCGGTGTTAATTTCTCTAAAAAAAACATCATGTTCTGCATATGCTCCGTTTGCAAAACGATTGCTACTAAAATTACGTTTAAATTTTCTTTTTTCTGATGAATAATCCATCCCAGATCGTAAAGAAATACTCAAGTTTTCTGTAAAGTTATGTTTGATGCCAATATTTCCGAAAACACGATCTCTTAGAAAAGAATTGGTGTTTTCGTGCAAAATAAAGAACGGATTATCAAAATATCTATAGTTAAAATTATATTGCTGAACGCCTTCTAAACCAGGTTGCCAATAATCTCTTAAACTATTAATATTTAAGGATCTTGGACCCCAAGCAACTAAAGAATAATTTACGTTTTCACTTCCATAACCATTAGAAGGTCTGTTATCGCTGCTAGAATTTACATAATTTATGGAAGAGGTTATTTTTGTGTTTTCAGTCGGATTAAAATTCATTTTTAAAGCGACTGTTTTACGATCTAAATTTACTCCAGGAATTATAGATTCACTGTCTAAATTTGTAATTGATAATCTGTAAGAACCACTCTCAAAACTATCATTTATAGAAATATTATTGATGGTTGTAAGGCCAGTTTGATAAAAATCTTTCAAGTTATTTGGATTCGAATTGAAAGCTGTTGGTGTAATCGGAATTCCAGAATACAGAGAATTGTCTCCACCTCTTACAATAGTTCCATCAGGTAAATTTACAGGAGAATCAAATTGTGGAATTAAATTTCCAGCATCCAATCTTGGGCCCCAAGAATAAGAAATTACGTCGTTAACACCAGCTCCAAGTCCATTTCCATATTCAAAATTACCTCCATTTCCTTGACCATATTCGTTTTGAAATTCAGGCAAACGAAAAGCGCTATCAAAAGTAACTGAAGAATTAATGCTAATTCCCAAACCTTTTTTCTTGCTGCCATCTTTTGTGTTGATTACAATAACTCCATTTGATGCACGAGTTCCATACAATGCAGCAGCACTTGGCCCTTTTAAAACAGTTACAGATTCAATATCATCTGGATTTACTTCCATGGCTCCATTTCCAAAATCAATTTCTTGAAAACCTGCAGCAGCTTCATTGGTGAAATTAAAAACGGTGTTGTTATTTATTGGAGTTCCATCCACTATAAAAAGCGGATTATTATTCGAAAAAGAAGCTTCTCCACGAATGGTAATTTTAGAAGAAGAACCAACACCAGTTGCACCTTGAGAAATAGTAACACCCGCTAATTTTCCTGATAAGTTATCTAAAAAATTAGCAGTTTTAACTTCAGTTAAGTCTTTTGTTTTTAGTTCTTGAACAACATAGCCTAACTCTTTTGTTTTTCTATTTAAACCTAAAGCAGTTACAACAATTTCGTTTAAATTGGTTTCAATTTCTTCTAGTTGAATGTTGATAATAGTCTGATTATCAGCTTTTATTTTTTGAGTTTTATAACCCAGATAAGAAAAAGTTAATATCTGATTTTTGTCTTGAACTGTTATCGAATACGTTCCATCAATAGAAGAAGTTGTGCCATTTTCTTTGGATGTTGAAATGGTAACAGAAGGAATTCCATCGCCTGTAATTTTATCGGTAATTGTTCCCGAAATTTTAATTTGTGAAAAACTGATGCTAGTTACAAACAGTATCATCCACATAAAAATATGTTTCATTCAATAATGATTTTTGTGTAAATATTTTATTTTGATAAATTGTAGAACACTTTTTATCAATAGATAAAAGTGTTAATTACGCAAAAATCAAAGGAGAACCTTTATTAGAATTTGGTGTAGAAAAAGTTTTTTTAAAGTTGATAGTAACGTCAACAAAAAACTTTTTTTGAGTGAAAATAAAAAGTATTAAAATTTTTAAAACCGATTTTGGAATCGCTTTAAAACTATGGAGTATTTTTTTGATATCCTCTAAAACATCTAAATCATTTAAGATTTCTAAAAACTTAATATTTAATTTTTTAGAGGTTATTATTGAAGCAATACAATTTTGTAATTTAGAGGTTTGCCAAGGTAATTTTAAGAAGGTTTCTTTATTAAAATGTTCTTTTTTGATTCCCATTAAATAGAAACCACCATCTTTTGAAGGTCCTAAAACCAACTCGTTTTTTTCAAGTTGATGTAAAGTATCAACTAAATGATGTGTTTTTAAATGAGGAGTATCATTACCAATCGTAATTACATTCCCAAAACCTTTATTAAAAATGGTTTCAATAGCATTCGAAAAACGTTCGCCAAAAGAAGACCCAATTTGATTTTTTTCAGAGAAATGAAAATATTGAATTCCAGATTTTTCTACCGTTTTTAAAGTTTGGTGATTCAATGCCGAAAAAACATCCGAAGAAAGAAACGATTTTCTTTCCGCTTCTTTTTCAGCAGAATTCGCAAAAATTAATATGGCAGTTTTATTTCTCATTTTATATGACAAGGGGTTTAAACCCCTTGCTATGTTATTTAAATCTTATTTTCAAACAAGCTCAACTTTCCCCTTTGGGGAAATGTCTGAAAGACAAAGGGGCCTAAGCTACAACTCCTTGACAACTACTTCCTGCACCAGCAGTACAACCATAACAATGTTGGTTGATTATAATATTTCTGTCTTGCAATAATTCTTCATTATAATCAGAAACATGTTTTACTTTACTAGCAACTTTCAAATTCAACATTTGGTTAAAATCGCAATCAAACAACCAACCATCCCAACTAATTGAAATTGTGTTAGTACACATTACGCTTTCTACAGCTTTAGGATTGTATGCATCTAATAAAGAGTGCATATAATCTTCATAATTATCGGAAGCAATTAAATAATCTAAAAAACGACTAATTGGTAAATTTGTAATTGCAAAAAGGCTGTGAAAATCAATATCAAAATCTTCTTTTAAAGCTTTTTTGAAATCATTTTCTAAGGCTTGTTGATCTCCAGGTAAAAATGCACCTGAAGGATTATAGACCAAATCTAATTTTAAATCTGAACCTGGCATTCCATAACCTACAGCATTTAGTTCTTGCAAGGCTTTAATTGATTTATCAAAAACGCCTTCTCCTCTTTGTTTATCGGTTTTTCCACGAGTCCAATGAGGCATTGAAGAAACCACGTGAACACCATGTTTTTTAAAGAATTCTGGTAAATCGTGGTATTTTTTATTGGCTCTAATAATGGTTAAATTAGAACGTACAATAAAATCTTTAATTCCTGCTTTGGATGCTTCTTCCACAAACCATCTGAAATTTGGGTTCATTTCTGGAGCTCCACCAGTTAAATCTAAAGTATGCGCTTCTGTTTTTTTGATAACCTCCAAACATTGTTGCATAGTTTCAACAGTCATAATTTCCTTTCTATCAGGACCAGCATCTACATGACAATGTTCGCAAACTTGGTTACACATGTAGCCTAAGTTTATCTGTAGAATTTCTAATTTTTTAGGACGAAGTGGAAAATGACCTGTCTCTTTTATTTTTGCTGCAAATGTTGGTAATTCACCGTTTGCGAAAATTCCTTCTGAGAGAATTTCCATTTGACGAGACGTATTTGCAATATCGTTATTTCTTGCTTTTAATGATTTTGTAGCCATTTAATGTAATTATCAGTTTTTAGTTTCAAGAAGCAGTTAATTTAAGTTGCTGCAAAATGATATTGTAAACTTTATGTTTTATGCTAATTTCTATTAATACTTACGTAAGTTGTTGTGGTTTGGTTTTTTGATGTGGATTTTCGTTCTCTTAAATTTATATTCAAATTGAATTTAAATCAACCAATTTCTAATCTTGAAGAAGTGATTTTTTGAATGTTAAAAATTCAATAAGTTTATAGATTCTTCAAAAAAAAGCAAGTTTTAGAGTTGAATTTGCAGATCCTTCGTAAAAACTCAGGATAAGCGATCTCTAAAATTTTGCCAAAAGGCAAAATTAGAGTCTGCTTACATTTCCAACTTATTAACCTTATTCATCATTTGAACTCCATGCACCAAAGTTGCACCACTTTTAATGGCTGCACCAACGTGAATTGCTTCCATCATTTGCTCTTTAGTTACGCCTCTTTGTAAAGTGTCTTTTGTGTAAGCATCTATACAATATGGACATTGTTCTGTGTGAGCAACAGCCAATGCAATTAAAGATTTTTCACGAGCAGTTAGTGCTCCTTCTTCAAAAACTTTTCCATAATAATCAAAGAATTTGTTTCCTAATTCTTCGCTCCATTCTGTTATTTTTCCGAATTTTCTTAAATCTCCAGAATCGTAATATGTTTTAGACATTGATGTGTTTTATAAAATTAAAAGTCGAAAGATAGTAATTATTTGTTGTTCAAACTCCAATCGTATTTTAAATAAGAAATTTTAGCATTTGGGTTTATTTCTGTATTTGAATACTTGTTTAAATAGTCTATTACAGAACCATTTTTAGTGAAATCTTCTTTAAACCAATCAAAGATTGATGAGATTTGAACTTTATTATTCGTTATTTTATTTCTTGAGGAATCATTGATAAATTCTTTCATCAACTCTTCTAAATTGGCGTGCACATTTTCTTCAGTAAAAGCTACATTCCCTAATTTAGGACAAGATACTGAAGCACAATTTACACCTACATGAATTCTTGGGTCGAATAAGTTTTTACGTAAAATTTCATGTTCAATATGGTCTAAAGTATAGGTTTTGCCACCAACGTTTGCAAACGAAATTTTCCAAGCAGTTTTTCCTTCTTGTTTGATGTCCATTATTGATTTTAATGGATAATTTTCTAAAATAAGTTTGATGGTATATGCATTGTAAGCGTTTATCCAAAAGGCTTTTTGCTTATTTTCTGACCAAGAACTTGCTGGAGTAGTTTTCTCTAAATAGGAAATATAAGTATCTAATTTTGCCTCATCAGCTTTAAAAGATTTGTAGTCTACAATGCCGTCTTTTGTAACGTGTTTTTGTAATAAATCATTATAAATTGATGTTTGTGCATTTACTTGTGATAAAGTAAAAATTGCTATAAGTACTATAAATATGTTTTTCATGAATATTTCTTTTTATGTGTATTTAGACGAAGTTTTTATAATAGATTACAAAAATGAGTCCAATCTTTTTAAGAAAATCTCTTTTAACTTTATAATAGGTTATTTTAATGTGATTTGAAATTTATTTTTGAGGTTATAAAAACTCAATAGTAAGTTTGTTTTTAAGATTAGTTTGCATTTTTATTCTAAATTAAATAACGACTATATATAACAAAGTAGTACTTAAAATGGCAAGGATTCTTTTAATAAGAAAGTTGTGTTATTAAATAAGTCTAGCCCTGATTGAAACGACATCCTTTTGTTTTTCACAAAAAGATATAGTGGAAAGCAGGAAATAGCTTCAAATAAAAATCATTATTTTTGTCGCCAATTCAATGATTAAATAATTACACAAATTAACAATTTATGAAAGCATATATTTTTCCAGGACAAGGAGCACAATTTTCAGGAATGGGATTGGATTTATACGAAAAGTTTCCATTAGCACAAGAATATTTCGAAAAAGCAAACGACATTTTAGGGTTTTCTATTACAGACATCATGTTTGAGGGAACTGCTGAACAATTGAAAGAAACAAAAGTTACACAGCCTGCCATTTTTTTACATTCTGTTATTTTAGCAAAGGTTTTAGGTGATTCTTTTCAGCCAGCAATGGTTGCTGGACATTCTTTAGGAGAATTATCGGCTTTGGTTGCAATTGGAGTTTTGTCTTTTGAAGATGGTTTGGAATTGGTTTCAAAAAGAGCTTTGGCAATGCAAAAAGCGTGCGAAACACAAAAATCTACAATGGCTGCAATTATTGGTTTAGAAGATGCTTTGGTGGAGGAAGTTTGTGCAACAGTTGATGGAGTAGTGGTTGCTGCAAATTATAATTGTCCTGGACAATTAGTAATTTCTGGAGAAGTAGAAGCTGTTGAAAAAGCCTGTGAAATCTTAAAAGAAAAAGGTGCAAAAATGGCTGTATTATTACCTGTTGGAGGTGCATTTCATTCGCCATTAATGGAGCCTGCAAGAGAGGAGTTAGCTGCTGCAATTGAAGCAACTACTTTTAACGAACCAATTTGCCCTGTTTATCAAAATGTGGCAGCAATGGCTATAAATGATGCAGCAACTATAAAAGGAAATTTAGTAGCACAATTAACTGCACCAGTAAAATGGACACAATGTATACAAGCAATGATTGCTGATGGAGCAACTGAATTTATAGAAGTTGGCCCAGGAAAAGTATTGCAAGGTTTAATGCGTAAAATTGATAGAAAAGTTCCTGCAAGTGGAGCAGTTGTTTAGTAAACAGTTTCAGTTTATAGCAAAACAATAAAATAAAAAGTCCCAATTTCAAAATTGAAATTGGGACTTTTTATAGTTTAAAAACAAGACTAATTTAATAAGTTAATTTTTAGTCTTGTTTCTTGTTTCTTGTTTCAAAAAGTCTAAAAAGTTTTAGTAAAGATTATTTCTTAATCTTCTTTTGTCTTTCATTCAGCAAAACAGGATCTCCATACCCTAATTCTTTCATTCTTTCTAATTGCGTATCTGCATCACCAACAACCAGCCAAATCATTTTATTTGGGTTGATGTATTTGTTTGCTAATTCAGCAATTTGCTCTTTAGTCATATTATTTACGACATTCTCTCTGTCTTTTACATAGTCAGATTCCCAGCCATAATCACTCATATTAGATAACATATTTAATTTTGCTCTAGAGGTTTCAAAAGCTCTTGCATTACTTTTAATCAAGAAGCTTTTTGTAGTTTCTAAATCTTTGTCAGAAAAAGTAGTTGGGTAATCTTCTAAGATTTTCTTAACAGCTTGTGCAGATTCTAAAGTAACATTACTTCTTACTCCACTAGAAATCGTAAAATCTCCTTTTGCTTTTGTGCCAGAAAAACCAGAACGAATTCCATAGGTATATCCTTTTCCTTCACGTAGTTCTTGTGTTAATCTAGAAGCAAAACCACCACCACCTAAAATATAATTCATTACAGAAGCTGCATAAAAATCATCATCTGTAGCAGCCAAAGCAGGTGCACCAAATTGTAAAACAGATTGTTTTGCATTTGGAATATCATAAAAATAAACGGTTGGTTTTTCTGGAGCTTCTGGAGTTTTATAGGTTGGAATAGTTACTTCTTTTGCAGGCCAAGTATCATTTAAATTAGATAATGATGAGGTTACATTTCCTTCAGAAATATCACCAACTACTAGCATTTTAGCAACTGATGGCGAAATATAATTGTTGTAGAAAGCTTTTACATCTTCTAAAGTGATGCTTTCTACAGATGAGGTTGTTCCTAAATTATTTTTAGAACGGATATTGTCTTTTCCGTAAATCAACTCATTATAAGTATTTCTTGCAACCGAATTTGGACTTGCTTCTTCTTGACGTAAACGTGCAATTGTTGCACTTTTTAATAAGGCAAATTCGCTTTCATCAAATCTTGGTTCTAAAAGAATTTCTTGCACCAAAGCCAATGTCTTATCATAGTTTTTAGCTAAAGTTGTTGCGCTTATTGTAATTTCTTCTTGACCTGAATATACATTTATATTAGCACCCAATTCTTGAATTGCTTCTTCTAGTTCTGCTACAGTTTTGTTTTTTGTTCCTTTATCAAGAATCCCAGCAGTTAAATTGGCAACACCTAATTTATCCATAGATTCTAATAATTGTCCACCATCAATTGTTAAATTGAATTGTACTAATGGCACTTCATCATTTTCAATTCCGAATATTTTTAAACCATTATTTAAGCTTGTTTTATAAACTTTTGGAGTTGCTAAAGAAGGCGTTTCTCCATAAGGTGGTTCTATGCTTCTATCAAAAGAAGAAGGTGTTTTTTCATAAGTTGCAGCAATTTTTGGATCGAAACTTTCTTCTGCACCTGTTACAATTTTTTCTTCTACAACATCTGCTAAAACTGAACCTGTTAAAGCTAAATCAGCTTGGTTTTTTGGAACAAAACTAGTGGCAATGTAATTTTTGTTTTTGATGTATTTGTTATATACATTCATTACATCTTCCTTAGTAACAGCCAACGTTTTTTTAATATCTTCACTCACAAAACCAGGATTTCCAGTATAAGTGTTATAAGATGCTAAACCAGTTCCTTTGCCTAAAACACTAGATAAACCTTGGTAGAAATTAGTTTCTTGACCAGCTTTTATCCTGTTTAAATCTTTATCTGAAATTCCTTCTGCTTCAAATTTTGCAAAAGATTTTTCAATACCAGGCTTTAAACTATCTAATTTAATTCCATCAAAAGCTCTAATAATTAATTGAGTTTCACCAGCAATTTCAGATGCATAATTATACATTGTTGTATTTGATGTTAATTTTAAATCATCAACCAAAACCTGATTAAAAGGTGCTTTTTTACCAGAAGTTAAATATTGAGCTAACACATCTAAAGCATAAGAATCTTCATGAAATTGCGCTACACTTGGCCAAACCATTGTTAATTGAGGAACTCTTGCAAAATTATCTTCATAATATAAAGACTTGATTTCATCCACTTTTCCAGGTCTTTTTACAAGTGCAGGAATTTCTTCTGTACCTTTAGGAATTTCATCAAAATACTTGTGAACCCATTCTGTAGCTTGATCAATATCAATATCTCCAGACAATACTAAAGTTGAATTGTTTGGCACATACCACTTTTTGAAAAACGTTTTTACATCTTCTAAAGTAGCGTTTTGTAAATCTTCTAAAGAGCCAATAACTTGCCAATTGTAAGGATGATCTTTTGGGTATAAATTTTTACCAATTACATATTGATTATGACCATAAGGTCTGTTATCTACACTTTGTCTTTTTTCGTTTTTAACAACTTGTTTTTCTTTTGCCAAAACAGGGTCTGTAACTGTATTGATAAAATATCCTAGTTTATCAGCTTCTGCCCAAATCATTTTTTCAAGAGCATCTTTTGGTACAGTTTGTAGGTAATTTGTTCTGTCTCTAGAAGTAGAACCATTTGCACCAGAACCACCAATTCTTGCACTCATTTTATCCAATCCACCTTTTCCTAAATATTCTGATTCTAAGAAAAGTAAATGTTCAAATAAATGAGCAAAACCAGTTCTGCCTTCAATTTCTCTTGCAGAACCTACATGAACCATTAATTCTACAGCCACAACTGGGTCTGATTTATCAACATGAAAAACAACATCTAAACCATTGCCTAATGTTATTTTTTTATAGTTGATGCTCAGTTCTGGAGATTTTTCTTCCGTTTTTTCTTCGGATGAATTTTTACAGCCAATAAAAGAAGCTGCAAGTAAAAAAGTAAATAATATTTTTTTCATTTGGGTTGATTTTTAAGCTGCTAAAATTACTATAAAAAAGAAGGTAAGCAACTGTTTGGTTGTTAAATATCTAATAAATAAAGCTGAGTTTCAGCTTTATTATTTTAATTTCAGAAATCCAATTCACTCTTTAAAAGAATAAATGTAAATTTGCACCCTCAAAAAGCAGAAATAATGCAATATAATCATCAAGAAATAGAAAAGAATTGGCAAAAATTTTGGGCTGATAACCAAACTTTTAAAGCTAGTAATGAAAGTGAGAAACCTAAATTTTATGTGTTAGATATGTTTCCTTATCCTTCAGGAGCAGGTTTACATGTTGGGCATCCTTTAGGATATATTGCAAGTGATATTTATGCACGTTACAAACGTCACAAAGGTTTTAATGTATTGCATCCTCAAGGTTATGATTCTTTTGGTTTGCCAGCAGAACAATATGCAATACAAACTGGGCAACACCCAGCAAAAACCACTGAAGAGAACATAAAAACCTACAGAAGACAATTAGATCAAATTGGTTTTTCTTTTGATTGGAGTAGAGAAGTACGTACTTCAAGTCCTGAATATTACAAATGGACTCAGTGGATCTTTATCCAATTATTCAATTCTTGGTATAATAAGGACACAGATAAAGCAGAAGACATTTCTGAATTAGAAAAAATCTTTAAGACAGCAGGAAATGCAACTGTAAATGCAGTTTGTGATGAAGACATAAAATCTTTTTCTGGGGATGAATGGAAAGCTTTTTCAAAAACGGAACAAGAAGAAATTTTATTACAATACAGATTAACATTTTTGTCTGATACAGAAGTAAACTGGTGTCCTGCTTTAGGAACAGTTTTAGCAAATGACGAAATTGTAAACGGAGTTTCAGAAAGAGGAGGTCATCCTGTTGTTCGTAAAAAAATGACACAATGGTCTATGCGAATTTCTGCATACGCACAACGTTTGTTAGATGGTTTAGAAAAAATAGATTGGCCACAACCTTTAAAAGATTCTCAAACCAATTGGATTGGAAGAAGTCAAGGTGCAATGGTTACTTTTAAAGTTGCAAGTGCTACTAAAAAAGCTACAAAGGAAGTAAAGTTATCTTACAAAGAATTAGAAACTTTAAAAGAATTACGTGTAAATTTATCGAAAGCAGAAGCGTTGCTTTGGGATGAATTAAAAAATAAAAAAGGCGCATCAAAATTTAGAAAAAAGTACACAATTGGTGCTTATTTGGTTGATTACATTTCTGCTGCTAAAAAATTAATCGTTGAGTTTTCTGGGAAAGAAGATGAAGCTGTAAGAACAACGTATTTTAATGACCAAGGTTTTAATGTAATTCATTTTACAAAAGAAGAAGTTACAGAAAACGTATTAAAAGTAGTTGCTAAAATAAATAATGCCATTCAGTTTTTGAAACCAATTCAAAAATCGGATATTAAAGGTGATGACACTTCAACTGAAATCGAGGAATCTTACAAGATTGATGTTTTTACAACAAGACCAGATACTATTTATGGAGTAAGTTTTATGACTTTGGCTCCAGAACATGAACTGGTTTCTAAAATTACTACAGATGCTCAAAAAGCAGCAGTTGAAGCATATATAAAAGCAACAGCAAAACGTTCTGAAAGAGATAGAATGGCTGATGTAAAAACCATTTCTGGTGCATTTACAGGTGCCTATGCAATTCATCCTTTTTCTGGTGAAAAAGTTCAAATTTGGATTGGAGATTATGTCTTGGCTGGTTATGGAACAGGAGCTGTAATGGCTGTTCCTTGTGGAGATCAACGTGATTATGATTTCGCGAAGAAGTTCGGAATTTCGATTCCAAATATATTTGAAGGCGTAGATATTTCTGAAGAAGCACATGCTGGAAAAGAAGGAACTGTAATTGCAAATTCAGATTTCTTATCAGGATTAAAATATAAGAAAGCCTTAAAATTATCGATTTTCGAATTAGAAAAAAGAGGTTTTGGCTATGGGAAAATAAATTACAGATTAAGAGACGCAGTTTTTAGCAGACAACGTTATTGGGGAGAACCATTTCCTGTGTATTACAAAGATGGAATGCCACAAATGATTGACGAAAAACACTTGCCAATTGTGTTGCCAGAAGTTGAAAAATACTTGCCAACTGAAGATGGAAAACCACCTTTAGGAAATGCAACAGAATGGGCTTGGGATTCTCGTGGAAAGAAAGTTGTAAGCAATGATAAACTAAAAAACAAAACTGTTTTCCCTCTAGAATTAAATACAATGCCTGGTTGGGCTGGAAGTTCTTGGTATTTTAACAGATATATGGATTCTAACAATTCAGAGGAATTTGCAAGCAAGGAATCTTTGGAATATTGGCAAGATGTAGATTTATATATTGGAGGATCTGAACACGCAACTGGTCATTTATTATATGCACGTTTTTGGCAAAAATTCTTGTTTGATAAAGGAATTGTTCCTGTGGATGAATTTGCGAAAAAGTTGATTAATCAAGGAATGATTTTAGGAACTTCTGCATTTGTTTTTAAAGCAACAGCTTTTGTTAAAAATGGTTGTTCAATCGATAAATCGAATGATGATGTTATTGAGAAAATTCCAAATGTATTCGTTTCAAATAATTTATTTACAAATGATGATGAGTTTGAAACAGTTGTAAAAGAATATTTATTAGACAAAAAATTATTGAATCCGAATTTTGCAGATTTGGTAATGATTACAAAAACACCTTTGCATGCAGATGTTTCTTTGGTAAATGCTTCTGATGAATTAGATGTTGATGGTTTTAAAAATCATTCTTTAAATTCAGGTTATAAAGAGGCTCATTTTATTTTAAGTGATGAAAAATATGTAGTTTCTAGAGAGGTAGAAAAAATGTCTAAATCGAAATACAATGTTGTAAATCCTGATGATATTGTTGCTGAATATGGAGCAGATGCTTTAAGAATGTTCGAAATGTTTTTAGGACCTTTAGAACAAACCAAGCCTTGGAAAACTTCTGGTATTTCTGGAGTTTCATCTTTCTTAAAGAAATTATGGAAATTGTATTTCAACGAAGAAGTTTTTGTGGTTTCTGATGAAAAAGCAACCAAAGACGAATTAAAAGTTTTACATAAAACAATCAAAAAAGTACAAGAAGACATAGAGAATTTCTCTTTCAATACTTCAGTTTCTACGTTTATGATTGCTGTAAACGAGTTAACAGCGTTAAAATGCAACAAACGTGAAATTTTAGAGCCATTATTGGTTTTATTATCACCTTATGCACCACATATTACAGAAGAATTATATAGTAAATTAGGGCATAAAGAAAGTATTTCAACAGCTCCTTTTCCTACTTTTGATGCAAAACATTTAGTAGAAAGTACTAAAGAGTATCCAATTTCTTTTAACGGAAAAATGCGTTTTACCTTAGAGCTTTCTCTTGATTTATCAAAAGAAGAAATAGAAAAAGCAGTGATGGAAAACGAAAAAATAATTGCTCAATTAGAAGGTAAAGCTCCTAAAAAAGTAATTATAGTTCCTGGAAAAATTGTGAATATTGTTGGTTAAAGACAAAATATTTTTATTTATTGTGCTGTTTGTGAGGCAATTCACTGTGTTTAAATAATAATTAACCTAAAAAGTAAATACCTAAAAAAGTCATTACAAATTTTGTAATGACTTTTTTGTTGTAAATATCTTCATCAATTTACATTGATTTTTTATCAATAAAAACCTACATTTGGTAAAAATATTCTCCTATGATTACTTCAAGAAAAAGCGGAAGTTTATATACCAATATCCAAAATAATATTGCTACTATAGAATTTGGGCATCCTGCAAGTAATTCTTTTCCAAGTGAATTGTTAAGTAGATTAACAAAAGAACTACAAGTGATTTCACAAAACGATTCAGTTTCTGTCATCATTTTAAAATCTGAAGGAGAAAAAGCCTTTTGTGCTGGTGCTTCTTTTGATGAATTAGTTGCGATTACAAATTTAGAAGAAGGTAAACAATTTTTTGCTGGTTTTGCCAATGTTATAAATGCCATGAGAACTTGTGGTAAGTTAATTATTGGTAGAGTTCAAGGAAAAACTGTTGGAGGTGGAGTTGGTTTGGCTGCTGCTTGCGATTATGTTTTAGCAACCGAAAGTGCCTCTATAAAATTATCAGAACTTACAATTGGTATAGGGCCTTTTGTAATTGAACCTGCTGTAAAACGTAAAATAGGTTTGGCTGGTTTAGCTGAGTTAACCTTAGATGCCACAAATTGGCAGAACGCCTATTGGGCAAAAGAAAAAGGTTTGTATGCAAGAGTTTTTGAGAGTATTAAAGAGTTAGATAAAGAAGTAGAAATTTTTGCAGAAAAATTAGCTTCTTATAATCCACAAGCAATTTTAGAAATGAAAAAAGTGTTGTGGGAAAATACAGATCATTGGGATTCACTTTTATCAGAAAGAGCAAAAATTTCTGGAGAGTTGGTTTTGTCAGAATTCACAAAAAACGCGTTGGCTAAATTTTTAAAGAAATAATTGATGAAAATTATAGCAACTAATATTGGTGAACGTAGAGAAATCTTCTGGAAAAATAAAACTGTAAATACGGGTATTTTTAAATTTCCTGTGGATGAACCTATTTTTTTAGATAAAGAAGAGGTGAGAGGTGATGAAATTTCCGACAGAAAAAATCATGGAGGAATTAATCAAGCAATTTATGGCTATTCTTTAAAACATTATGAATATTGGAAAAACCTATATCCAAATTTAGAATGGAGTTTTGGAATGTTTGGTGAGAATTTAACGATAGACGATATAGAAGAAACAAACATTCATGTAGGTGATACTTTTAAAGTTGGTGAAACTATTTTAGAAGTAACACTGCAAAGAAATCCTTGTTATAAATTAGGGATTCGTTTTAACGATATGAAAATTGTAAAACAACTTTGGAACACAACAAAATGTGGGGTTTATTTTAAGGTTCTGCAAACAGGGTTTGTAAATATTGATGATGAGTTTGAACTTATAAAAAGTTGCCCAGAAAATGCTACTATTGCAGATTTATTAATCCAAAGAAAAAAAGAAAAAGCAATTTAATGAAATTAAGAAAAAGATATTTTTTGCTTATTTTTTTAGCAATTGCTCCTTTTTATAAATTTATTCATCCAGAAAATTATTGTTTTGGTGATGTAGATTTGGTGATTATTGGAGGTTTTATGGTGTTGTTTGCCATTACTTTTTTGGTTATTTTCTTCAATAATTTATATTTGATAACGATAAAAAGAGAACTCTTTAATTTTAGACCAGTAATTATAACCGTTGTTTTTTTAATAGCCTTGTATAGCACTTTAGGATTGCATGACAAGAATATATTTCAAGAGAAAGTAAAGGTTTATAAAGGGTTTTCTAAAGAAAAAGATTTGCTAGAGATAAATTTATTTGACGACAATACGTTTGAGTTAAAAATAATATATCCTAAATCTTACTGTGTAGAAAAAGGAGAATATAGCTTTAAGAACGATACACTCCTTTTGGATAAATACAATAAAGTAAAAGGAAATATTATTTTTGATGATATGTATATTTACAACGAAAACTTTAAAAGTTTAAATCCAATATATTCTGGTCTTCCTGTTTTTGCCTTAAAAAAATAAAATAATTACTAAATAAAATTGTTTTATGTCTAGTAATTAAAATAATTGTATATATTTGTGTGTGATTTTTAATTAAATCACACTTTTTCTTTTTCATAGCAATTTTCCCACTCATTTTATGAGTGGGTTTTTTTATGTTTTTTAACTAATAAAACACTTTAAATATATGGTAAATTGATAATTATCAAATATCTTTGCAGTTCATTAGTGGCAATATGAATGTAACAGCAATTTCAGAGACAAAAATATCAATGAATACACTTTTATCAGATTTAAAACAGCTTACAAAAGTTGGGTTGTCTTTAAGTGTAGTGTTTTCTTCTATTGCTGGTTATTTGTTAGGTGTTGAGGTTGTAGATTATGTTACACTTTTCTTATTAGCATTAGGAGGTTTTTTTATGGTGGGTGCATCCAATGCATTTAATCAAATTATAGAAAAAGACACAGATGCTATTATGCAAAGAACTAAAAACAGACCTTTACCAACAGGAAGAATGTCTGTTAATGTAGCCATGTTTGTAGCTATTTTATTTACAATTTTAGGTCTTGCAATTCTATATAGTATCAATCCAAAAACGGCATTATTTGGTGCAGTATCTATATTTTTATATACGTGTGCTTACACACCTTTAAAATCAGTAACACCATTAACTGTTTTTGTGGGTGCAATTCCAGGAGCAATTCCATTTATGTTAGGTTGGGTTGCAGCTACCAATAATTTTGGAATAGAAGCAGGTTTTTTATTTATGATTCAATTCTTCTGGCAATTCCCACATTTTTGGGCAATTGGTTGGTTGCAAGATGAAGAATATAAAAAGGCAGGTTTTAATATGTTGCCAATGAACAAAAAAGACAAAAATGCAGTAAAACAAATTATATTTTATACTGTAATTATGATTTTAGTTTCTGTAGCACCTGTTTTAAAAGTATCTGGTAATTTTTATATACATCCAATAACTGCAATTCTTGTTGCTTTTTTAGGTGTTTATATGTTGTATTTTGGTTTTAAATTACACAAATCTGAAACAAACATAGATGCAAGAAAATTGATGTTATCTAGCATTCTGTATATTACTTTAGTGCCAATTATATATGTAGTTGATAAATTTTTACATTAAAAAATGATAAACGAACAAACTTTAAATCAAGAATATATTGTAGCCAAAAAGAAATCTGCTAAACCTATGTTATGGGTTTCTATGATTAGTATGGTTATGTTTTTTGCAGGCTTAACAAGCGCCTACGTTATTAGTATGAAACGTGAAGATTGGGTTGCTTTCGATTTACCTGATGCATTTTATATAAGCACATTCTTAATTGTTGCAAGTAGTATCACTTTAATATTATCGCAAAGATTTTTAAAACAAGATAAGAGACAATTATCATTAATAATGGTGGTAATTACCTTACTTTTAGGTATTGGTTTTGTATGGCAACAATATGTTGGTTTTAATCAATTAAAGAGTATAGGGTTATTTTTTACAGGACCAGAAAGTACAGTGTCTACATCGTTCATAATTGGTATTTCATTTATGCACGTTCTGCACATTTTAGCAGGGTTAGTTGTTCTTTTTGTTGTAATTTATAATCATTTTAAATACAAATACAAATCAGACGATATGCTTGGTTTTGAACTAGGTGCAATCTTCTGGCATTTTGTAGATTTATTATGGATTTATCTATTTTTGTTTTTCTCTTTTATAAAGTGATTAAAAATAGTTATTTTTGACGAACGTTTAAGATTTAAATTAAATATTATTTATGGAAGCAAATATTGCTATACCTTCAGAAGAGAAAAACACTTGGAATGGTGGTAGTGGAGTAAAACCATTTGGTGCAAGCTATGGTAAAATGATGATGTGGTTTTTTATCGTTTCTGATGCACTAACCTTTTCAGGATTTTTGGCAGCGTACGGTTTAACTCGTTTTAAATTTATCGATTCTTGGCCAATTGCAGATGAGGTTTTTACACATATCCCTTTTATACATGGTATTTATCCAATGTATTATGTTGCATTTATGACTTTTGTTCTTATTTTTTCATCAGTAACAATGGTTTTGGCTGTTGATGCTGGTCATCAAATGAAAAAAAATAAAGTAGCTTGGTATATGTTTGCTACTATTATTGGAGGTTTAATCTTTGTGGGCTCTCAAGCTTGGGAATGGAATACTTTTATTAATGGTTCTTATGGAGCTGTTAAAACGCCACAAGGTAAAGTTTTACAATTCGTAAAAGATGGGCATCAAATAGCATTATCTGACTTTGTTGTTGGAGATAGAATGGATGAGAGAGTTACACACACTAAGAAAAACGGATTATGGTTTGAAAGTGGAGAAACTGTTCCAGAATATTCAGTTGCTCAAATTACAGCTTCTTACAAAGCAAATCCTAATATTCAAATTAGGAGTGAGCAAATTAATATGGATGAGAAACAGAAAATAATATTTTCTAGAGAAAAAGGTTTAGAAGAATTATTAAAAGGTGGCGCTGTTGTAGAAGGTGCTAATTTAACTGCAAATGAATATGGAAATACAATCTTCGCAAACTTCTTTTTCTTTATAACAGGTTTTCACGGTTTTCACGTTTTTTCTGGTATTATGATTAATATCATTATTTTCTTTAATGTTTTGCTTGGCACTTATGAAAAAAGAGGACATTATGAAATGGTAGAAAAAGTTGGTTTATATTGGCACTTTGTAGATTTAGTTTGGGTATTTGTATTCACATTCTTCTACTTAGTTTAATAAAATAAGTTCATCAAGGCAAAGCCTTTTGATTTCATTTAAATTGTTTCTCCAGCGAAAACTGGAATCTAAAAATAGCATTAAAAAAATGGCACACGCACACGAATCACATACTAAAAAAATCTGGAATGTATTTTGGATCTTATCTGCAATAACTATTGTAGAAGTAGCTTTAGGTATTATAAAGCCAGATGTTTTACACTTAACTAGTATTTTAGGAACAAGTCCTTTAAACTGGATTTTTATTATCTTAACATTAGCAAAAGCTTACGGAATTACCTGGGCTTTTATGCATATGGATAGTGAAAAGAAATGGTTTAGAAGAGCTGTTGTTTGGACAACAGTATTCTTAGTCTGTTATTTTGTAACCTTATTCCTAATAGAAGGGGGTTATTTGCACAGTACACTAGCACCACTTGTAAAATGGTAATAAAAAATAAGAAAGGTGGTTTTTAACCACCTTTTTTTATAGAATAAATATTGTATGCAAACTTTTAATAGTTTCTATAACAAAGTAAAATTATCATAATTAATTTCTTAAAAGATGAAATTTTTCACAAAAAAAAGAGTTGTATTATTTTTGCTTTTTATTTTTCCTTTAATCTGTTTTCTGCTTCTTTCTTTAGGTGAAAACAACTTCACAAAACTACCTGTTGTTAAAGAAAATCTTATTGATATTGCTGAAATTGATGCAACTAAAACAGTTCAGTTAAAAGAAAATGTTACTATTGTTTGTTTTCTAGGCAATGATATAAATAAAATAAAATCTGGATTATTAAACGTAAATGAAAAAATCTATAAAACATTTATCGATTATAAAAAATTTCAAATTATAGCTATTTATCCAGAAGGACAAGAAGATCAGGTGAAAAAATTGAAAGAAGAAATAGGTGCTTTTACAGATATGCAAAAATGGAATTTTATTGCAAGTTCAAAAGAAGAAATAGAAGGTTTTTATCAAGTTTTTGGCTTAAATGAACCTTTGGTTAATTTATACACTTCAAATGTATTTTTAATTGATAAAGATGTTAATTTAAGAGGAAGGTTAGCAGATAAAGATAGTAAAGATGGCAAACTTTATGGTTATAATATGAATTCTGTAGCAGTTTTAAAAGGAAAACTAATAGATGATATTAAGGTTTTATATTATGAATATTATGCTGCTTTTAAAGAGAAAAATAAAAATAAAGCAGATAGAAAAGAAGTAGGATTATGAAAAAGAAGTATTCTTATATAGGTATCGCTTTTATTATTTTATTGTTTGGTATTTATACTGTTCCAAAAGTAGTAAGTCGTTTTGACAGTAATGACCTTTTAAAATTTGGAAAAATTCCAGAATTTGAATTTATAGATCAGGAAGGCAAAACAATTACCAATAAAACTTATGAAAATAAGGTATATGTTGTTGAGTTTTTCTTTACAACTTGCCCAACCATTTGTCCGTTAATGAATCAGAAAATGTTAACGCTTCAAGATGATTTTTTTGGAAATCCAGAATTTGGAATTGCATCAATTTCTATAACTCCAGATATTGATACACCAGCAGTTTTAAAAGAATATGCAAAAGAAAATGGTATCACTCATAAAAACTGGCATTTATTAACAGGTAAATCAGATGATGTTGTATATGCACTAGCGAATAATGGTTTTAAATTACCTACAGGAAAAGGAGTTGCACAAGATGAGCATAATGGTCTGTATCATTCAGGAAATTTTGCTTTGATAGATAAAAATGGATACATGAGGTCTAGAAAAGATGAGTTTGGGAACCCAATGTTTGTTTACAGAGCTCTTGATGAATATGAAATGGAAGATCAAATGAAAGAATTAAAAGAAGATATTAAATTATTATTAAATGAGTAGTCTAGCCCAAGAAAAAAAGTATAAAAAAATTATTACTGCTTTATCAATTATAATTCCTTTAGCAGTTGCAGCTTTATTTGGTGTTAATTTAAAGGATTTAGGGTTTAATGTAGAGCCTTTAACATTTTTACCACCTATATATGCTTCTATAAATGGTTTAACTGCAATTTTGTTAATAGCAGCAGTTGTAGCCATAAAAAATGGAAATAAAAAATTACATGAGCAGTTAAATACTACAGCAATTGCATGTTCTTTAGCTTTTTTGTTGATGTATATTGCATACCATATGACTTCTAATTCTACAACATTTGGTGGCCAAGGAGTTATAAAATACATCTATTACTTTATTTTAATCACACATATTATATTATCTGTAATTGTAATTCCTTTTGTACTTCTAACTTATATGAGAGCCAAATTGGGTAATTTTACTCAACATAAAAAGATAGCTAGAATTACTTTTCCTTTGTGGTTATATGTTGCTATAACTGGTGTAATTGTTTATTTAATGATATCTCCTTATTATGTTTAAAAGAAATTTTTATATTTTTTTATTTTTACTCTTTATAGCACAATCTTCTTACTCACAATGTGCCATGTGTAAGGCTGTTGTAGAAACTGGAGATATGGAAATGGCTGAAGGTGTTAATAACGGAATTTCATATTTAATGGTGTTTCCATATTTGTTAATTGGTATTTTAGGTTATACTTTATACAGGTATAAAAAGAAAGCTGAAAATTAACATTTTAATAAAAGTAAAATGCTGTAACATATTTTACTTTTGGTCGTCTTATAAGTAACTATTTAAATAAAATATCTTTATTTTTTAGTTTTTAATAATTAATCAACCAAAAATAATTACGTTTTGAAAATTAAACTTATACTTTTAGTAGCGTTATTAACTTCTATAGCTACTTTTTCTCAAAAAAAATGGACTCTTAAAGAGTGTGTAGATGAAGCATTAGCGAAGAATATTACTATTCAACAGAATAAATTAAGTTTAGAATTAGCCAAAAAAGATGTTGAAATTGCTAAAGGAAGTTTTTTACCGAATTTAAATGCAAATACAGGTGGGAATTTAAATTTTGGAACTGGTTTTGATCCTGTATCTCAAGATAGGGTTAATACAAGCTTTTTTGGTGGCTCTGTAGGAGCAAGTTCTGGAATCACTGTTTTTAACGGATTTAGAAATACAAATATTTATAAACAGGCTCAATTAGGTGTAGAATCTAGCTTATTAGATTTAAAAAAGATTGAAAATGATATTTCTTTAATGGTTGTAAATGGTTATTTAAATATATTATTTTCGAAAGAAAACTTAAGCGCAGCTAAAGTTCAATATGAAATAAGTAAAACTCAAATTGAAGCTGCAGAAAGTAGATTTAATGCTGGGGTTATACCAAAAGGGGATTTATTAAATACACAATCAACAGCAGCTACTAATTTACAAACGGTTGTAACTCAAGAAAACGCTTTAGATTTAGCTTTGTTAAATTTAGCACAACTATTACAGGTTTCTGCAGAAAATTTTGATGTTGCACCAGTAGATGTTGGTACACCTTCTGCAAATTTATTTTATAAAAATTCATCAACAGTATATAATAAATCTTTAGATAGATTGCCAGAAATTGAAAGAGCTAAACTTGAGATTGAAAATGCTAATTTTAATATTGAAATAGCAAAATCATCATTTTTGCCAACAATAACAGCATCTGCATCTTTATCCACTAATTACGGTTACAATTTAAATTTACCTCCTGGTTTTTCTAACAATGCATTTTTTGATCAATTAGATGATAACCTTGGTTATGGTCTTGGTTTTAACGTAAGTATTCCTATTTTTAATCGTTTCCAAACTAAAAATAGAGTTTCACAATCAATCATCAATAAAGATATTTCTGAAACAAGATTAGAAAGTGAAAAACTGAATTTAAAACAAACAATAGAACAATCTTTTTTAGATGTAAAAACAGCGTTAAAAACTTTTGAAGCTTCAAAAATTTCTTTAGAGGCTCAAGAAGAAGCATTTAAAAATGCGCAAGAAAGTTATAATTTTGGAGCAATGACTCAGTTTGATTTTGATCAAGTAAGAACACGTTTGGTAAATGCAGAAGCTGCTTTAATACGTTCTAAATACGATTATGTTTTTAAAACGAAAGTATTACAATTTTATGCTGGTGATTTAATTTTAGAATAATTATCAAAATAAAAGATATTCAAAACCTCACTAATTTTAGTGAGGTTTTCTTTTGATTTATATTTGCAAAAAAAATAAGATTTTGAGTATTATTTTAAATATAGAAACTGCCACAAAAAACTGTTCTGTTAGCATTGCAAAAAATGGAAAAATTTTAGCGATTAAAGAATTGAATAATGGTAATTATTCTCATGCAGAAGTATTACATCCATTTATTGTAGATGTTCTTAAAGAAGCTAATTTAACGCCACAAAATATAGATGCTGTAGCAGTTAGTAAAGGTCCTGGTTCTTACACAGGTTTAAGAATTGGTGTTTCTGCAGCAAAGGGTTTGTGTTTTGCTTTTGATAAACCTTTAATTTCTATTGATACATTAACGTCTTTATCGCACGCAATTTCTATTGATCAAGGTTTTATTGTTCCTATGATTGATGCCAGAAGAATGGAAGTTTATGGAGCTGTTTACAATGAAAATAATGAGCAAATAAGAGAAATAAAAGCAGAAATTATCGACAAAAATTCTTATGCTGACATTCTAGAAACCAATAAAGTTTATTTTTTAGGTGATGGATCACAGAAGTGTAAAACCATAATTACACACAAAAATGCTGTTTTTGTTGATGATAAATTCCCATCAGCAAAAGAAATGGCACAATTATCTTTTGATAAATACCAAAAAAGCGACATAGAAAATGTCGCTTATTTCGAACCTTTTTATTTGAAAGATTTTATTGTAATACCTGAAAAGAAAAAGAAACCTACTTTTTAACTATTCTGTTTTATTAATATTTACTCTATGTGGGTAAGGTATATCAATTCCTGCTGCATCAAAAGCTTCTTTTGTTTGCTCTATAATATCAAACTTTACAGCCCAATAATCTTCTTTTTTAACCCAAGCACGTGTAAAAAAGTTGATAGAACTATCACCCAATTCAGATAAATTTACTGCAGTTGCAGGTTCTTTTAAAACTAATGGATGGTTGTTTATAACACCGAAAATAATTTCTTTTGTTTTTCTAATATCAGAATCGTAACCCACACCAAAAGTAAAATCTACTCTACGAGTTGCTTCTGTACTATAATTTACAATGTTTCCATTAGAAAGTGCTCCATTTGGTATAATTACTTCTTTATTATCAGGAGTATTTAGTTTTGTAGTAAAAATTTCAATTTCTTTTACTGTTCCACTTTCTCCTTGAGCTTCAATAAAATCGCCAATTTTTATCGGCTTAAATATCATAATTAAAACACCACCAGCAAAATTACCAAGTGAACCCTGTAAAGCCAAACCTATAGCTAAACCAGCTGCTGCAATAATAGCTGCAAACGATGTTGTTGCAATTCCTAATTGAGAAATTACAGTTATAAATAATAATACTTTTAAAATCCAACCTAAAAGATTTCCTAAAAACTTTTGAAGTGTTACATCCACACCTCTTTTTTGCATTATTTTTCTCGAAGATTTTATAATTATTTTAATAACATATAAACCAACAAAAAGTATTAATAATGCTGTGATTACTTTTGGTGCGTATAAAAATAATAAATCTTGTGATGTTTCTAAAAATTCTTCCATATTTCGTTTTTATAATTTAATTTAAGGCAAAAATAATAGTTTACTTTTAAAAACGAGAGAGAATATCAAAGTAATAAAATAGATACAATACTTAAAAACGCTGGTATAGTTTGAATATATAAGATTTTAATGAATTTTGTAGAATACGCACCATAAATACCCGCTATAAAAACACAGATTAAAAAAAATAATGCCACCTCAACTTTACTACTTATTATTGACCAAATTAATCCAGCTGCTAAAAAACCATTATATAAACCTTGATTTGCAGCCATAATTTTAGTTTCTTCAGCAAACTTTTTATCTTTAAGATTGAAAGTTTTTATTCCTTTTTTTGTAGTCCAAAGAGCCATCTCTAAATAGAGAATATAAACGTGTATTAAAGAAACTAAACCTATTAATACAATTTGTAGAATATTCATATTAAAAAAATGGTTTAATTTACTTCAAAAGTAATTTTAACATTAACTCTAAATTCAGTAATTTCATTTTCGTTTACAACAGCACTTTGCGACTGAACAAAAACAGATTTAATATTTTTCACTGACTTTGCAGCATGTTTAACGGCTTTTCTTGTTGCTTCTTCCCAACTTTTGTTAGAGTTTGCTAATACTTCAATAACTTTCATTACTGCCATAATTTTTTATTTTAAATTGATTTAAGGTAAATATAGAATATTATGAGGAATAAGTTTTACTATTAAAATCTCAATGTTAATTTAATGTTACCAAAATGTTGTGTAATAGTTAGTAAATATATATATTTGTAATTATAATGTTAACCTTAAAATAGAATAGTTATGAAAAATTTTTTTACAATATGCATGCTAAGTATAGCTACCATAGGTTTTTCACAAGATAATAAACCAACTTTTAAGGCTGAAGGAGATTTAGTAAAAGCTACTTACTATTATGAAGATGGATCAGTAAAAACTCAAGGATTCTTTAAAGATAAAAAACTAACTGGTGAGTGGATTCGTTTTGATAAAGCTGGTAATAAAACTCAATTAGCGTATTATGAATCTGGTAAGAAAGTTGGGAAATGGTTTATTTGGAGTGATGAGGCTTTAAAAGAAATTAACTATAGCAATAACGCAATTGCATCTGTTAATGTTTGGAAGCCAGAATCTAAAGTTGCTCTTAACGAAGATTAAATTGGTCATAAAAATATTTAAAACTCATTAGAATTTTTCTAATGAGTTTTTTTTTGGCTATAATTTTGCTTCATCACTTCTTAATTGCAATTTATATTATTCAATAGAAGTTATTATTTAAAAAGTAACAATCTGTTCTTTTATCTAATTGCAAAAAGTGTAATCAAATTAGCTTTTTTAAGGTTTGTATTACTCAAAATTAAGAATAGTTAATCAAGTATGAATTTCTTAAATAGTAGGATTTAATTTGTTATAATTGACAAAGAGTTTAATGCTCTAAAGAATAAATTACAACACAGAAGAAAAAATACGCATCATAAAAAAAGTCGTTTAGATATATCTAAACGACTTTTTTATGAACTTTAATAAAATGTATTATGTATTTATTCCACAATTAAAGTAAAAGGAATACTATATTTAACTCCTACTGGTTTACCTCTTTGTCTACCAGGTTTCATTGTTGGTAATTGTTGCATAACACTAATTACTTCACTTTTAATTTTTGGGTGTGGAGCTCTGGTTTGAACATCAACAATTTTACCAGTTTTATCAATTTTAAAGCTGATAAATACTCTTTTTTTACCTGGAGATAAACCAAGTTCATTTGGTAATTGTGCGTCAAACTTTCTAGAGAAATGTCTTTGAACTTTTTCACTAAAACAAGCTTTTAATTCCTCTTTATTACCTTCACATCCAGGAAATACAGGAACATCTTCAATAATCATAAAACTTACGTCCTCAATTACTTCCTCTGCTTCAGAAATTTCAACAATTTCATCTACAATAACAGCTTCAGTTTCATCTGTTTCTGTAGTTTCCATAACTGTTTCTTCGATTTCCTTATCGTCTTCAACAATTTCGATTTTTTCTGGAGTTGGTGGTGGTGGTGGTGGTTTTTGTTTTGGAGGTTCAGGTTGTTGCATTACAATTGGAATGTCTTCTTCCATTTCTGATCTCATATCAGCAACAGCTAACTCACCATAGGTTTTGTCGTATGTTTTTTGTTCTATTACAGCATACGTTATGAATAAAGCTAGTACAAGCCCTATTTGCATAAAGATTTTGCTGAAATTCTCTAAATTCGATTTAGGATTTTTTTTAATTTCCATTATTAAACATTTTATAGATTGCTAATTTAAATAAATTATTGTTTTAAATACAAGTCTTAGCATTAATTAATGTATTTTTTTTTAAAAAAAATATTAAAAATAAATAATGCTAACAGAACACCTAACGAATTTGCTAAAACATCCTTATAATCTCCTGTTCTGTATATTGTTAAAGTACTTTGCAATACTTCAATAATTATGCCAAATAAAATACAACATAGTACTATGATATATTTTTTGCTTGGTTTTTTATAAAAAGATAATAACCATGTTAACGCCAACACAAAATAGGCAATACTGTGATATGCTTTATCTATATTATTTATCTTGATTCCTGTACTAGGAAGTTTTAATAAACTTAAACAGATAATAGCTATTGTTATTGCAACTGCAACAACTAATAAATTATCCAGCAATAAGTTCTTTATACGCTTCAGCATCTAATAAATCATCTATTTGTGATGCGTCAGAAATTTCGATTTTAATCATCCATCCTTTGTTGTAAGGATCTGTATTTACCAATTCAGGATCGTTTTCTAATTCATCATTAAACTCAATTACTTCTCCAGTTAATGGCATAAATAAATCTGAAACTGTTTTTACAGCTTCTACAGAACCAAAAACTTCTCCTTCTTCTACAGTATCATCTAATGTATCTACATCAACATAAACAATATCTCCTAATTCTCCTTGTGCAAAATCTGTAATTCCTACAGTTGCAATATTGTTTTCAATTTTAATCCACTCGTGATCTTTAGTGTATTTTAATTCAGCTGGAATATTCATTTTTTAATTTTTGTTGTTATTTTAATTTCCTCCTAAGTTATAAACTAAATTAATACCTCCATTAATTGCCTGTCTTGGAAATGTAGTAGAGATTGCAAATTTAGATGTTTGATGATTATAATAAAAAGAAGCGGTTAAATTGCTACTTAATGTATAATCGGCTGTAAATTTAATAGAAAATAATCTTTGACCACCACTAATTTGATCATTATCTTCATCAATATATCTAATTTGTGTTAAATTATCTCTTAAAGAAACATCTGCTCTTAAATTTATATCACCTTTTAAGGTTGTTTTTTTACCTGTAAAACGTGTATTTAATTTTACATCTTTAAAAACATAACCAACACCAACAATGTATTCTGTACCTGCAATGTCTGTTAAAGTGCTGTTATTAAAGTTCATGGTTAAAGTTCTATCTCTCTTTATTTCACTTCTTAAAGAAAATGAATTTCTCATTTTCATATCTACTTTTATTAATGGTGAAAACTCATCAACCAAAGTTGCGCTTGAAATTAATCTTTGTGGTTCAAAATTACCTGCTATATTTTTTTGAGTGAAAGCTGTGTTATCTCCATACTGTAAATTATTTGTGTAGTTAGATATGGTGTAAGAAGATCGATAACCATGAGAAACCACAAATGATGAAAAGTTCTTTTTAAACCAAGACATTTTCATAAAACCATTGTAACGTAAAGTCCAATTTGGAATAGGAATATTTCTAAACAAACCAGTATTTACTTTATTTGGGTTTTTTCCAGAATATGCTGCCATAAAAGCTGGTAACAAAACTTGCTGGCTATTTTCGCCAAAACCACTAGGATCTACTCCAGGATTTTCTCTCGCAAATCTATCTGCAATTTCACTTCTATAGTCTTTCATAGTTTGAAACAAAACGTCTCCATCTGTAAATGCTGTAGAAAGCATAGAGTGACTTGTGCTAAAGTTTCCTGTTTCAAACGTATCAATTCCAAAATCGATAGCGCCAGTTTCTGTGCCATCTTGAATAATATCTAATTGTTGCGCTAAATTACTTGTTTCAATTTTATTACCTCTTACATCAATATTTAAATCATCAAAAGGTTTTAACGTAAACGTATAATCTAACTTATTATAGGCAGTTCTGCTATAAGTTTTATTAAAGTAGGCACTTTCATCTATATTTGGTGTTGTTGGATCATCAATTAAAGCTCTAGGCTCAACTAACCAGCCATTTACAAGTGCTTTATTTCTAATATCTACTTGGCTACCAAAAGCAAAAGAGGTTGGTGGTCCTCCTAAAAATCCAGTTCCTGCATCATACCCTTGTAAATATTGTCCGTTATTTTCTGTATAACTTATTTGACCTTGTTTTACAGAAGTAAGCAATTCCCAAGTTGTTTTTAAAATTTTCTTTCCTGTCGATAAATTTTTACTCGGTCTTATTCTTGCTGTATTTTTTCCTTTGGCACTTTTACGTTGTGCTTTTGTCAATAACAACTTTTCGAAACCAACGCTTTTGTAAATTTTATCGAAAGAAAAAGTAGTATTTAAATTGTGTGTATTTGCATTCTGAATTACATTACCAATTTGCTCTACAATGGTTTCATCTTGAGAAGATACTTGCCAATCATAATCTGCAGTGTATCCATAATCTGCTTTCATAAAACTTAAAAACGGGAATTTATCTAAAGGCAAAGCATAGGTTGCATTTAATTTTTGATGATATTGATTTGCTCTTCCTGTATTAAAGAAATCATCAAAGATTTGCAATTCCTCTCCACTTCCAAAAGCATCATAAATATAATTATTGCTTGCATTAAAGTTTAATTGAATAGATCTTGTTAAATCGAAAGCCACAGTATAATCCCAATCAAACAAAAATCTACGTTGTTTTAATTCTGGTTGTGCAGACAAACCTGGTACTAAATTTCTAGATTGTTGCTCATTATAACTTCTATTAATTCTAGAGTTGATGGCAACCGTTGTTGGAATAGGGTTAAAGTTAAAGTCTTTTATAAATTTTAAATACTTACTTACAAATAAGGAATCATTTTTCTTAAAAGGCTCAATAGGCTTCGCATTAAAGTTGAAATTATAAGCAGCAGAAGCCATTACATTTTCATTAATATATTTTTCAATATTATAATCTCTGTGAAACTCTTTATTATGAGAATAAGAAACAGCTACATTTTCCACATCATAAAACTTAGGTTTTTTTGAAGTGTTTGGGTTTCTATTCTTTTTAACATTGATAAAACTGATGCTAGTTCTTTTGGTATAATCTCTAGAAAACTCGCTATTTGGATTCTGTTCTAGAGCATCTGCTAAAGTTACATCTTGGTATTGAGGATCAAATTTAGGGTCTATAAATTTTTCGCCAACACTATAACTCATTGGTATTTGCATTCCCCATTTTTGTGGCGTTAAAACTTTTCCTAAACTAACAGTTGTAGCAACATCATATTGTTTGGTTTCATCTAAACTACGTTGGTTTACTCTGTCTTCTACATTACCAAATCCTATGGTTTGCATACTTCCAGAAAGCGATACGTTTGCAACATCAGCAAAATTGGCATCAGCATTCATAACAGCAGCCCAACCAGCTTCGTTATCAAAACCAGCTGAACGTAATTCGTTAAACCAAATTTCACCAGATTTATTAGAAGTACTTATATTTTTCAATCCTAAAACAATAGTTCTTAATTGTGCTAAAGTTGGGTTTCCTTTTACAGTAATTGTATAAGGAACATCTGTTTGTTCAGAAGATGTAAAAGGCTCATTAATAGCTGCTCCAATTGCATCTCTTTCTAGCTTTACTTTTCCAAAACTTTCTAAAAAAGCATCTAAATTATTTTCTTCTGGCCAAACATCTAACTGACTATTTCCACCAGCACTAACTGTTAATGGAATTTCAATTTCGTAATAGTTTTCACTTAAATCAGTTCCTAATCTTATAACTCCAGCAAAGTCATTGTCAGAAATAGGTGCCTCAACATCTAAACCTTGCAAGTGCATAAACATTTTAAGGTTTTTGAAACGTCTTAAATCTACACTTATATTTTTATAAATTGCTCGGGTTTTGTTAGGTTCTAAATTGCTAACCTTCAACGTAACTGATTGCTCATTTTGCAATTGTACAGATGTTGTTCCTTGCAAACGCTCACGCTCAATTCCTGGAGGTTGAATATAACTTCCATTATTTTGTTCGATACTTACAACACCAACTTCAAAACCTTCTAATTCTGCTTGTGTTAATTCTCTATCAGGATCAATATCAGGATCTATAGTTCTTGTATAACGTCTCCAATCTCCACGAACTAAATCTAATTCTCCAAAACGTATTACAACAGGAATTTTAAAGTTTGTTAAAAACATTCTCACAAAACGAATACTGTTAAAGTCAGAGATTCCGTTTACAGGAGTTCCATTTCTAATAGGCATTCTAAATTGATACCAAGTTGTTTCTTGTGTGTTTCCGTTTTCTAAAGTTACAGACGTTGTTTTTGAATCTACAATAAAGTTTCTACCTTCCTGTAAATCATTTCTGTTCATAGAAATTTTATACTCATAATAACTCTCAACAGTATTCATGGTTTGATCTCTGTTGATGTCCTCTACATCTGGATAAGTTGTAGATGAAGTAGGATACGTTTCTGGTGATTGATTTAACGTTGGTGAGTTTCCTTGTGTATTGTTAAAGTCTTTATACCTCTTTAAAACGGATGCATTAATAGCATCTAAATTTCCTCCTCTAAAAAATTGAAAGTTATCAGATGCAATATCATTCGGATTTAAACGACTAAAATTAATGTTCAAATTTAAGGAATCTGATAATTTTTGTAAGTTTTGTTGCTCTTCAATATCATTTAAACCATCAAAACCTAAATCTTGATTTGTTCTAGCAGCATCTTCTTCGCTAAATGCATAAATAATTGATGGATTTCTAGGAACATTTCCCCAAATGGTTTCGTTTACATTAGAACCAGGTATTTTTGCTCCATCTTCAGGCAAACCATTTTCGAACATTTTACGATTATCCTTTACAATATCTTCAGAAATGTTTCCTAAATTGATATATAAATCTCCAACTTGATTAGCAATATTATCAGGATTTACACCTTGAGGCAAACCTTCTTCTTCTGTAATAGAATAATTTTGATAAGGATCCATAACCCAAAACTGAATAAATTCTACATTGGCTTGATCAAAATTGTTGGTATTTAAAGGACGCATAATTCCACCCCAGTTTTCTTGAGGATTTATAAACTTACCTTCGTTATTAACATCATTATTTGTGGTGTTAAAATTGTAAGAACCTCTTTCTTCTGGAAAATAGGCTAAATCTAAGGTTCTAATTTGTGTGTTTTGAGTGATGTCAAATTGCTGATTAGGAAATAATTCATCAAAATTAATTTGTCTTGTTTCTGCTCTAGAAAGTTCATCTGCATCTACACTTGAAGGCGTTTCTCCAAATCCGTAAAAAATTTGATCTATACTATACCAAGCTAATTTTCCTCTTTTATAATTATAAGGTAAACCACTATTTGCTCCATTAAAACGATCATTTGCTTGATTATTTGGTGTACTTGCTTCATACCAATCTAAAGCCGATAATAAACTAATTGGTATTTGCGAAGCTTCAAAATCATCTATATAAGAAGTTGCAGCTCCAGCAACATCAATTCCACTTGGTGTTCCTGGTAATAAATAGGCCATATCTCCTCTAACAGATAAATTAGAAGGCACATCTGTATCTACAAAAGGTAATTTATTAGCCAATTTAGTAAAGTAAGGCACTTCTGTAGAATAATCGAAATTGAAACCTAACATAGTGTTGTTTATTGGTTCTGCTCCAAAATTCACTTTAGGTGTTAAAGGTCTTTCATTAACATTTAAAATAGTAGCTCCAACCACTAATTCTTCTGAGAAAACATGTTCTATATCAACACCCATAAAGGTTTTTCTCTGTTGATTAAAAACAGCATTATTTTCTGTAGATACATTTATAGGAGTTCCAGAAGCTTGTAAACCTGGGTCTATAATTTGTACTCTCCCTAATTGATAGTCTACAACATAATCTACACCTTCTACCAATTGTCTTCCACCAGCTGTTACTCTTACAGAACCTCTAGGAACGTTAAAAGCGCCAATAGGAATTCCGCCAGCACTTTCCGATTTAAAGTATCCTTTTAAAAAGTATTTATCTTTATTTTGAAAGTTGTTTTTGATGTTAATCTTTGTATTTAAATATAATTCTCTAAACAAAAAGCGTTCATCTACAGCAGGATTTAAACCAATATCATTTGGATTTGTAGGGTTTAGAATTAAATCGTTTCCAAAAGGTTCTGGCTCTGGAAATATTATAAATCCATTTTGAGAATTTACGGTAATTCCTTCCACATAATCGAAAAAACCATCTGGAGTTCTAAACTGACTTTGATCTAATTGATCTAATTTAAAAACTTGAATTAACGGAATTGTAGGAATTTCTGGTGTGTTTGCATTCTGTAAAACATTAGAAGCAATTCCTGTATCATCATCTCTATATTGAATTTCGAAACGGAAACCATCTTGTGTTAAAGGAAAAGCTCCTAAAGCATAAATGTTTTTCATCATCAATCTCCAAGTTGGAAAAGATTCATCTGCACCAGTTGTTGAGTTTGTACGTTTTGTTTGTAAAATTTCTGAGCGTAATAATTTTACTGCTAAATTGTTTGGTGCTTGTACACCATCGTTAGAAAATTCACCAACTTTAAAAGATTTTTTAGAATTTGCTCCATTTACAGATCCAGCAACTGTATATTCATAAGCAACTGCTAAAACTTCACCATCATTTAATCTTCTATTTAAAGAGATATAACCCAATTGAGAATTTAACCTAAATTCATTGGCATCTAATTTTCTTGCATTTTCAAGGATAGAATAATCTGTTCCTTGTTGCATTTGAAACTGACTACTTAAAGTTGCATCAACATTAGAAACATCTCTAATACCCTCTAAAATATTTTGTTCATAAATATTGTTAGCATCATTTTGAGGTAAATTTAATTGTTCTCCATTTGCATTTATAGTTATTTGATTTGAAGGATCACGAACCAAACCAGAATCATCTACCAAATTATTATAAGTTGGATTTGCATCTGCATTAGATTCACCAAGATCGGCAAAAGCTACAATACTTCTAAAATCTTCTGTTGCTGCACTTCTATTGGTAATCCAAACTTCTACACGTGTAATGCTAACTTGACTATTTATTAACGGATATTGTTTTAATGAGTTTGCGTAATTATCAATAAAAAATTGCGATAAGAAAAAGTGCCTATCATTATCATAATCGGTAGTTCTTAACTCAAACTCTTCTATAGAAGCACCAGCTTCTGCAACTATAGTTTTGCTTTCTGAATTTTGTTGAGAAAAAACAGCAGTAACATTGGTGTTCCCAAATTTCAATTGTGTTTTTACACCAAATAAACTTTGTGCTCCATTTATTAAGGAGTTTTTTATGGGCATAGATACATTACCAGCTTCAATTCCTTGCAAAATATCATCTTCTGTGGGCGTATAATCTAATTTCACTAAATTCTGAAAATCGAAACTAGCTTGTGTGTCGTAATTTGCAGTAAACTCTAAACGTTCACCAATTTTTGCACGAATACTAGCATTTATTTGTTGATCGAAATCAAAAACCAAACTGCTTCTGTTTTCTTCGGATATTTGTGGGTTTTCTGTATTTTGATAAATAAAACCAAGTTTTACGCTCAAATTTCCAGTAGGTGTAAATTCAATTTTATTACCTCCAAAAATAGATTCGAAGAATTTTGAGTTTACATAATAATCAGGTAATAAATCTTTTTGAGCAGCTGCAGCACCTTTCTTTTTGCTGTTTGTTGCACTCACTTTGTCTTTAAAATACTGCAACATATCTCGTTTTAAACGATACTGTGCATATTCTTCTCTTGTTAAAAATACGGGTGTTTTAGTATAATAATCGCCGATTTTTTCAACAATAACATACCTGTTTAATGCTTTGTCAAAAATTACTTCTTTTTTAGCTAAATCGTCTAAAAAAAGACCACCTTTTTGGGTGTTGTTAAAATCGTACCTTAAATTTAAGGTATCTTTTTTTACAACTGTAGAATCTTTACTTTGTTTTGTTTGTGCGCTTGAAGAAAAATTTACTAAAAAAGTAAATAGCAACACTAAAAGTATATTTTTTAAAAATCTAATCAATTGATTATAGGTTTTTTAGAGCTAGTTTTATGATTTTTTCTACGCTAGCATCAGGATTTTCTTTTAAAACAGCATTTACAGTCTTTTCAGATTGTTTTCTATTAAACCCTAAAACGTCTAAAGCAGATAACGCTTCATCTTTATTAGTATTGCTTTTTGCGAAAGAAATTGTATCAATATCAAAGGTTTTTAAGATTTTATCCTTTAAATCTACAATAACTCTTTGTGCAGTTTTTGCACCAATTCCTTTTACAGACTGAATTACAGCCACATTTTCTGATGCAATTGCATTTTGAATTTCCTCACTTGTCATAGAAGAACACATGGTTCTTGCAATGCTTGGCCCAACTCCAGATACCGAAATTAAAAGTTTAAAAACCTCTCTTTCAGTTTTGTTGATAAAACCAAATAGTGTGTGTGCATCTTCTCTTATTGATAAATGTGTGTATAAAACTACATTTTCATCTGCAGGCAAACTAGAAAAAGTATTTAGTGAAATATGTAGCAAATATCCAACACCATTGCAATCTACAACTACTTCTGTTGGACTTTTTTCTACCAACCTTCCTCTAACTTGTGTAATCATTCATCTTTTTTCTTGGCGACTAAAGTAATAATTTATTTTAGGTTTGTTGCATTCCCTTTTTAGAAATACTAATAAAAAGTTAAAAGATCTTTTAAAAAATGAAAAAGTACTTGTAAAATAGTTAAATATTTTTGATAATAGGTTTTATTCTTAGTTCCTAAAATAAGTTTAGGATAATTTGTTTTCCAAAAATTTCACTTTATAAAATCGACTTAATTTGAAACTACTTTTAGTCCTATAATTGAAATAATTAATGTCATAATAAAAAAGAGACGCCAAAATGTTGCAGGTTCTTTAAAAACAAAAATCCCCATTAAAACAGTTCCTACAGCACCAATTCCTGTCCAAACTGCATAGGCAGTTCCTATTGGTAATTCTTGCGTTACTTTTACAAGAAGAGCCATACTAATTCCTAAACAAATTAAAAATGCTATGTACCAATAAGTTGTTTGAATTCCTGTTGCTTCTTTTGCTTTTCCAAGACAAGCAGCAAAAGCCACTTCAAATAGGCCTGCAATTATTAATAGTATCCAATTCATTCTTGATTATTGTATTTTTGATGTTTAGAGTAAATCTCGATTTTTAATTTGGGTTTGATCTAACTTTTAAAAAGGTGAAAGAAATTTTGTGAATAGAAATTTTATAGTTTTTTTGATTTTCTATCTGTTAAATGTAGATGTTGTGCGTTGTTACTTATATTTCTTTCTTTAATTTTTTCGGACTTTGTCTTGTGTCAAAAATAGTAACTACATTAATTTGTTTGGAGGTGAATCTATAAAATAAAGTTGTTTGTTTTGTTACAACACATTTTCTAATTTTTTTTCCTTCTTTAGATTCAGGAAACAATTCAGGTTGATTTCTGATAAGTTCAATTGAATAATCTAGTTTTTCAATAAATTCATTTTTCACTTTAATAGACCACTTTTCAATTAAATAATTAAAAAGGGAATCTAATTTTTTTTCAGTCGTTTTAGAAATAACAACTTTTCGAATCATTTATCGATGTTTTTGCATAAAAGATTCATATTCAGTTATTTCTCCGTTTTCAATTTCGATTGATGCTTTTTCAATTTCATTTCTTTGCTCAAGTGATAATTCAGACCAAAAGTCAACAGTTTTTTCCCTCTTGAAAATATTTTTAATAGATTCAATTATTTTAGGGTTTTGAGTGTCTAAAAGCATTTTAGCTAATTGTATTTTTTCTGCTTGAATATCCATCATAGTTATATATATAATCAAAAATAAGAATTATAGTTCAAAACATCAATATTATAAGGTTTTTTTTAATAACGCACAACGTTGTTATGTTATGGGAAGTTGGGTGTTTCGAACAACTAATTTAGTAAATAACTTTTTGGGGGCAGTTCAAAATCCGCGAGAATTTTCGCAAGTAAGCAAAAAGCCAACACTAAATTATATATGGTGTTGTACTTAGTGCTTTCGTCATTCGTTTATTTCCTTAATTTCAAAATAACATTTTTCACAAACTAAATTTATTTTAGCAAACCCCATAGATTCATCATTCCAACCATTTGTTTTAATTCTCTCTTTTTCACATTCTGAACACCAAGCTTGGAAATCATCTTCTTCGTCCAATTCCATTCCACGATAAGTTTCAAAAGCTTCCTCAAATCCAGTTTTTTGTTTAGAATTCAAATGTTGACAAATAAATGCTTTTCTTAATTTTCCGTGAACTCCACAGTCAATTAATTCACATTCTATTTTTTCAACTTCTTCTTTTGTTATTTCCTCGGTTAATAAAAAATACTTTTCTAAATTGTCTGAAATAACTCGATAAGTTCCAATTCCTCCAATTATTTCAAATGCGATAGAAGTTAATTCCCAACCTGTGAAATTGTCTCCTTCAAAATGCTCATTCGTTAAATTTTCGTATTTCTTCTTTTCTCCGAATTCTTTAATTTTTAAAGTCTGAAATTTTCTCGGTTCAACAGAACTTTCATTAGCCCAAGACCACATCCAAGTATTTTTCTTTTGCGAAAATGTTCCAATTGGAATGTATTTGAAATAAATTTCTTTGTTTTCCGAATAAAGCCTTAATGTTTCACTCGATTGATTATAAAACCAATTTTCATAATTATCTGTGTCATATTTTTTTCTGAAATTATTTTGAAATTCAGTCAGACTTTGACAAGAATTTTTAGCGTATTTTTTGTATTTCAAAGTTCTAAATATCAATTCAGTTCAGATTTTTTTGCATTAAGCACAACTCCTTATATAATAACACATATTAAACATACCCCATAAATTAAACAAAATAGGATACTTTTTATACTACTGTTATCTTGTAAAGATAATTCATTTATAAAAGTATTTAAAAAAAAATCAAATTCACATAAAATACAAAAACAAAAAAGGCTTGCAAACCAATTGGTCTGCAAGCCTTTTCAAATATTAAATATATTGTTAAAATACTAAACCATATTTTCTTTTTGTTGCGCATCTACAGCTGCTAAAGCTGCCATATTTACCATTTCATCTACACTAGCACCTAGTTGTAAAACGTGAACGGCTTTACTTAATCCTAAAATTACAGGACCAATAGATTCTGCACCTTCTAATTCTTTTAAAAGTTTATAGGTAATATTTGCCGATTCTAAATTTGGGAATATTAGCACATTTACTTTTTTACCATTCAATTTAGAGAAAGGAAATTCTTTCGCCAACATTTCTGAATTTAAAGCAAAATCTGCTTGAATTTCTCCATCTACAACCATATCAGGAAAATTACGATGCATAAACGTAACAGCTTCTTTAATTTTCGTTGAAGTTTCGTGTGTGGAAGATCCAAAGTTAGAAAAAGATAACATGGCTACATTTGGTTTTACACCAAACATTTTTGTTAAATTGGTCGTTAACTGCACAATTTTTACTAAATCTTTTGCAGAAGGATTGATGTTAATAGTAGTATCTGCTAAAAACATTGGACCTTGTTTCGTCAACATTAAATTACAAGCAGCAATTTTAGAAACTCCTTTCTCTTTTGGAATCAGCTCTAAAATTGGTCTTACAACAGAAGGATAAGGTCTCGAATATCCAGTAATTAAAGCATCAGCTTCTTTTTCGTTCACCATCATTGCTCCAAAATAATTACGCTCACGCATTAATTTTTTTGCTTCCGATAATGTTCTACCTTTTCGTTGTCTGCTTTTCCAATAGGCTTCTCCATAACGATCTCTTCGTTTTTCCTCTTCATCTGTTTTGGGATCGTAAAGTGGTACATCATCTGTAAAACCAATTTCTTCTTTCAGTTCCAGAATCACTTCTCTTCTTCCTAATAAAATCGGGATTCCTATTTTTTCTTCATGTACTCTTTGTGCTGCTTTTAAAACATCTAAATGATCAGCTTCAGCAAAAACAATACGTTTTAAATTACTTTTTGCTCTGTTGTGTAGCAATCTAATTTCTTTACTACCAGAACCAGAGCGTTCCATTAATTCTTCTCTATATTTATCCCAATCTGTAATTGGCTCTAAAGCAACTCCAGAATCCATTGCAGCTTTTGCAATTGCTGGTGGAATTTCATAAATTAATCTTGGGTCAAAAGGTTTTGGAATAATATATTCTGCACCAAAAGCCAAACTAACTTCATCATACACAATATTTACTTGTTCAGGAACTGTTTTTTTAGCTAAATCTGCTAAAGCATGCACAGCAGCCATTTTCATTTCCTCATTAATTTTAGTAGCTCTAACATCTAAAGCACCTCTAAAAATAAACGGAAAACCAAGTACATTATTTACTTGATTAGGATGATCAGATCTTCCTGTAGCCATTAAAATATCATCTCTTGTAGCAATTGCTAAATCGTAATCTATTTCTGGAACAGGGTTTGCCATTGCAAAAACAATTGGTTTTTTACCCATTGATAACAGCATTTCTGGTGTCACCACATTTCCCATAGATAAGCCAATAAAAACATCGGCATTTTGCATTGCTTCTTCTAACGTATGCAAATCTTGAGACGTTGCAAATTCAGCTTTTTGAGAGGTTAAATTGTCTCTATCTTTTCTGATAACTCCTTTGCTATCACACATTACAATGTTTTCTCTAACTGCACCCAATTCTAAATACAAACGTGTACAAGAAATTGCAGCAGCTCCAGCACCATTAATCACCATTTTTACTTTGGTAATATCTTTTTTGGTGATTTCAATCGCGTTTTTTAAGGCAGCAGCAGAAATGATAGCAGTTCCATGTTGATCATCATGCATTACAGGAATGTCTAATTCCTCCTTTAAACGTCTTTCAATTTCAAAAGCTTCTGGCGCTTTTATGTCTTCTAAATTAATACCACCAAAAGTTGGTGCAATTGCTTTTACTGTAGATATAAAATGCTCTACGTTTTTAGAATCTATTTCGATGTCAAAAACATCAATATCAGCAAAAATTTTGAATAACAACCCTTTTCCTTCCATTACTGGTTTTGAGGCTTCTGGACCAATATCGCCCAAACCTAAAACTGCAGATCCATCTGTAATTACAGCTACTAAATTACCTTTAGCAGTATATTTGTAAACATTGTTTTTATCTTTTGCAATTTCTAAACAAGGCTCTGCAACTCCTGGAGAATAGGCTAATGCTAAATCGTGCTGAGTTGCATACTTTTTAGTGGGTACAACTTCAATTTTCCCTGGTTTTGGTTTTGCGTGATATAATAAAGCTTCGTGTCTTTTTCTAGAATCGCTCATGCTTAAATTTGTTTTTAAATTGACAAACAAAGATAAGGTTTAAAAATAAAGGGTAAAGTTATTTTAAGCTTTTAAAAAATGATTTTTAATAGCATTTTGTTAAATTCTAATATACTGGCCTTTTGATAATTATATTTTTTTTAAGTTATCAATAAGAGACAACTTTTTAAAACGAATCTGCGTCTTTACTTTAATCGATTAATTTTAATTGTTTAACAAAATTTCAGTGATTACTTGTAACAGAACCTTTAAATTTACGTCCAATAAAAGAAAATAAATTATATGAAAAAAATTACTTTTCTAATCTTCCTTTTTATATCGTCCATACAAATTGCACAGATTAAAGGGATTATAACAGATGTTAAAAACGAACCCCTTTCTTTTGTAAGTATTTATTTGGATAAAACTGTTACAGGAACTACTTCTAATGATGCTGGAGAATATGTTTTAGACATCAATAAAAAAGGAAATTACACAATTGTTTTTCAGTTTTTAGGGTATAAGACAATCAAGAAAAAGGTTGCTATTACTTCTTTTCCTTTTGAATTAAATGTACAGTTAGAAGAAGAAGATATTCAATTAAATGAGATTTCAATATCAACAAAAGATAACCCAGCAAACAGAATTATTAGAAAGGTTATAGAAAATAAAGATAAAAACACAGATAAATATTCAAATTATACTGCCAAGTTTTATTCTCGTGGATTAACTAGAATTAAAGATGCTCCAGAAAAATTTGTAGGCATAACTATGGGCGATTTTGGTGGTGGTTTAGATTCTACAAGAAGTGGTATTATTTATTTATCAGAAACTTTTTCGAACATATCTTTTCAAAAATCACCTAAAAAATTTAAGGAAAAAATTGTAGCTTCTAAAGTTTCTGGAGAAGATAATGGTGTAAGTTTTAATAGGGCAGAAGATTCAAATATCGATTTATATGAAAATAGTATCGAAGTTTTTAACGATTTAGTTTCGCCAATTTCTGGCAATGCTTTTAGCTATTACAATTATAAATTAGAGGGAACTTTTTATGATAACAATGGTAAACTGATTAATAAAATTAATGTGTTGCCAAAACGTAAAAACGATCGAATTTTTGAAGGTTCAATCTATATTGTAGAAGATGATTGGGCTTTGTATGGATCTGATTTAACAACCACAGGAAAACAAGTAAACCTTCCTTTTGTAAATTCTTTAGGATTAAAACAAACGTATAATTATTCAGATAAAATAGATGCATGGGTTTTAATTGGGCAAACCATAGATTTTGATATTAAATTTTTAGGTTTTAAGCCAAAAGGGAAGTTTTCTTATGTGTATTCAGATTATAATTTTAAGCCTGATTTTACCGAAAAAACGTTTACAAATGAAGTCTTATCTTTTGAAAAAGATGCCACAAAAAAAGATACAACTTTTTGGAATACATTAAGACCTGTGCCACTTACAAAAGAAGAAACGCAAGATTATTCTTTAAAAGATAGTATTAAAACAATAAGAAAATCTAAAAAATATTTAGATTCCTTAGATCTAAAAGCTAATAAATTTGGGGTATTTGACCCTATAACAGGTTATACCTTCCGAAATTCTTATGAAGATTGGTCTTTTTCTTACAATGGTCCTATGTTAAGAACGGGTTTTAATACGGTTCAGGGTTTTTATACATCTGCTGGTTTTAGTTATTTTAAAACTTTAAATGAAGAAGGAAAATGGTGGAATGCAGGCATCAATGCCAATTATGGTTTTTCTGATAAACGTTTAAGACCAACATTTTATTTTTCTAAAAAATGGGATAATTTTTCGAAACCTAGACTGTCTATTTCTGGAGGAATTGTAACCCCACAGTTTAATGGTAGAGATCCTATTTTTAAATTAAACAATACAATTACGTCTCTTTTGTATAGAGATAACTTTATGAAAATATATGAAAAAACATATACAGAAGTTCAGTATTCAGAAGAAATTAAAAACGGGATTTACTTTTTTGGTTCTTTAGAATATGCAAAAAGAACACCACTTTTTAACACAACAGATTATTCATTTGCAAAACAAGATACCAATGGATATACCTCTAACAACCCCTTAAATCCTACAGATTTTAGTACTAGTGCTTTTACAGAACATCATATTGCAACTTTAAATATTGGAACAACTTTTGTGTTTGGTCAAAAATATTTAAGTTATCCAGATATGAAAGTAAATCAGGGTAATGACAAATACCCAACTGTAAGTGTAAATTATATAAAAAGATTTGGAGCAAGTAATACTGACCTAAATTCAGATTTATTTATTGCGAATGTAAAGCAGAATATTACTGCAGGTAATTTTGGCGATTTTGCGTATCAACTTAGAGGAGGTGCTTTTTTAAAGCAAAAAAATATTGCTTTTATGGATAAGTTGCAAGCCAATGGAAATCAATTATTATTTCCTATAGATAGAGAGTTAAACAGTTTTAATTTACTGGAATATTATAAATATTATACAAATGATAAATATGCAGAAATGCATGTAGAACATGATTTTAAAGGCTCTATTTTAGGGAAAATTCCTTTAGTGAATAAGCTAAATTTTCATTTAATAGTTGGTGGAAAAGTGTTGTTTATGGCTGATAAAAATCCTTATTCTGAATATTCAGTTGGTTTGGCAAATCTAGGTTTTGGTAAATACCGCTTTTTACGATTAGAGTATGTAAATGCAAATTATGGGAATATTAATGAAAGTGGCTTGGTCTTTAGAGCCAGCTTATTTTAATAATTTTTTTAGATGAATATAAAAACACTTTTTTTTGGAATAACTGCAGATTTGGTTCAAAATTCAGAACTACAAATCTCTGTTGATGAAAATAGTTCTGTCGCTAATTTTAAGTTGATGCTGAAAAACAAATTTCCACAGTTAGAAAACTTAAATTCGTACGCAATTGCTGTAAATGAAGAATATGCAGAGGATGCTTTAACCCTGAAAAATGGAGATATTGTTGCGATTATTCCACCTGTAAGTGGAGGGTAAAAGAAAGCCCATCTTAATCTTCCCAAAGGGAAAATACTCTTATGTTATTTATACTATTTTCTATTTGAAATTGTTGGACAAAAATTCTCTGTGATTCTCTGTTTTTTGCTCTGTGAATCTCTGTGTCAAAACTTTTTCTACAGAAAACTAATGCTGCATATATTTCTTATCAACATAAAAAGTACCAAAAGGAATTACAGAAGCAATTAAAACAATTCCCAAAGTTTTGTTGTTCCAATTCATTTCCTTTTTAATCACAATTGCCAAAACAATATAAAGCATAAATAGGATTCCATGAGGCATTCCAAGCATTTTTACATACGATGCATCTCCTTGTAAATACTTAATTGGTGTTGCAATAAATAATAAAAGTAGGTAAGAAACGCCTTCTAAAAAACTAATAATTCTAAAGATATTTTTCATTGAATTGATGGATAGTAAATTCTTCTAATTTCGATTTTTCATCGAAATTGTTTCGAGAACTTTTGGTTTTAAATTTCAGTTGCAAAAATACAACTTTGTTTTACTATTTTTGCTTTGTGTTGAACTTGTTTCAGTATTTTATAACTATTTTAGTATTTATAAATATGATTAAAACATCCATAAAAATTACATCAGAAAAATTAAATCTGCAAGAATGTTACAGTTTTGTAGAAGATGATTTTTGTGGAGGAATTTCGGCATTTATTGGCACTGTAAGAAACGATACGCAAGGAAAAGAAGTTACGCAATTAGATTTTTCTACCTATAAACCCATGGCCATTAAAGAAATGCAAAAAATTGCAGATTTAGCTTTATTGAAGTTTGATATATTTAAAATCGCTATTCATCATGCAGAAGGAATGTTGCAAGTTGGCGAGATTCCAGTAATCATTACAACTTCTTCTAAACACAGAAAAGCAGCTTTTTTAGCCTGCGAATTTGCTATTGATACTTTAAAGGAAAGTGTCCCAATTTGGAAAAAAGAACATTTTTCTGATGGCGAAGTTTGGGTAAATGCGCATCCGTAATTTAAAATAAGTTTTCTTACTTCAATTTTAAATTGCTAAGGCTATTTTTTTCTTCAAATAAGAAGCGATAATTTTTTGAATATCGTTATTGTCTTTTTGAGGTTCTACAAAAAATTGATAGTCTTCAGGATTTTCTAATTGTTCAGATTGTTGCGTTTCTACATATCCAAAACCTTTATAAATTCCATTTAAAATTAAGGCAAAACCAATTTCATTTTCAGTTCTTCCTGTTTCTTTTAAAATAAAGTTTTGTTTATTAAAATTGATAGAATTGATAGCTTCTTGAACTCGAGAATTATAATTTTCAGCAGTTTCTTGATTGCAGCAAATACCTTGGCATTCATCTAAAATATGCTCTGAACAATCTGTAACATTGGTTTGTAAATGACAATATTTAGGACATAATTTAAAATCGATGCATAAAGTTTCTAAAAAAGTTCTGCAATCACCAATTGAATTAAAATTAATTACTGGATTTGGCGCTAATTTTAATTTGTTGTAAGCTAAATGTATAATTCCTCTTTGATCTATGTATGTAAAAATTCCAAAAGCATCTTTACTGCGTTTTTGGGCATAATTATACGTTGGGTATCGATGTTTTATTTCTGATGATTCCAACAAAAGTGCCAACAATTCACTACCAGTTTCTGTAAAAGAAATATGAGCAGTTTCCAAACACATTTCTCTTTCTTTTTTCTTTTTGTCGTAAAAATGACTGATAACTCTTTGCTTTATGTTGTTGGCTTTACCAACATAAATAATTTCTTTTGCACTGTTTTTAAAATAATAAACACCAAAAGTTTCTGGTAAATTATTAACATCACTTTTGTTTAAAAGTGGAGGTAGAGTGGCTTGTTTAGAACGTGGATTTAAAAAAGAATTAATGGTAAAATTAGTGTCTCTTTCAATTAATCTTCTAAACAATTCTGTGGTTGCTTCTGCATCTCCTTTTGCTCTGTGTCTACCATTTATGGGTATTTTTTCACTGATGCAAATATTTCCTAAACTGTAAGAATTTAAACCAGGTACAATTTTTCTTGTTAAACGAACTGTACACAATTTTTTACGGACAAAAGGAAACCCTAAACTCTTAAATTCGTCTTGAATAATATTATAATCGAAATTTACATTATGAGCGACGAAAATGGTGTCTTTCGTCATTTCTTCCACTTTTCTTGCTACTTCACTAAACTTAGGTGCATTTCTAACCATGGCATTTGTAATACCTGTTAAATTGGTAATAAAAGGCGGAATGTTTTGCTCAGGATTTACAAGTGTTGTGTATTCATCCAGCACTTTTTTTCCGTCGAAAAGAAAAATGGATATTTCAGTAATTTTTTGACCTTTTGCCCCATTTCCTGTGGTTTCTATATCGATTACAGTGTACAATACTTTTTCTAAATTGGAATTAGTTTACAAGAAAGTTAATAGGATTATAATTTGCCACAAATTCACGAATTGTTTAAAAATCCCTGAATTCGTGGCTTATTTTTTTGATATTGAATAAGTGTAATTCCTATCCCACAATATTTTTTAAATCAGCAATAGTTTCTGTTGGATCTTCTGCACCAAAAACATAACTTCCTGCAACTAACACATTGGCTCCAGCTTCAATTAATTTATTTGCGTTTAAATTGGTAACTCCACCATCAATTTCAATTTGACAGTTAGATTCAGAAAACTCAATTAAATGTCTTAACTGATTTATTTTTTTATATGTGTTTTCTATAAATGATTGGCCACCAAAACCAGGATTTACGCTCATAATACATACCAAATCTAATTCTGCAATTACATCTTCTAAAACTGCAATTGGTGTATGTGGATTTAAAGCAACTCCAGCTTTCATTCCTGCAGCTTTTATAGCTTGAATAGTTCTGTGTAAATGGGTACAAGCCTCATAATGTACAGTTAAAATATTTGCGCCTAAATCTGCAAATGTTTGTATGTATTGATCTGGGTTAACAATCATTAAATGTACATCAATTGTTTTTTTAGCGTGTTTAGAAATCGCTTTTAAAACTGGCATACCAAAAGAAATGTTAGGCACAAAAACGCCATCCATAATATCGATATGAAACCAATCTGCTTCACTATTATTTACCATTTCTATATCTCTTTGTAGATTGGCAAAGTCTGCTGCTAAAATTGAAGGTGCAATTAAATTACTCATTTTATTTGTTGTGTAGTTTGTATTTTGCAAAGATAGTAAGAATGGAATACTTTTTTAAGAAAGGATGCTTATAAAAGACTTTTGAGTTTCAAACAAAAAAAATCACTAACAATTTTAGTGATTTTTAAGGCTGTTAATTTTTTGATAATTATTTGCAGAGTTTTTATTACTTATATACGGATATTTCCCACTGGCTATTCTATTTTTAGTCAGATTTTCAACAACAACTCGTGTCTCCGCAACTTTTATTTTCCTGTATTGGTGGACAAGGAACAGTTCCGAATGAACAGTAAACGCAACAATCTCCTTCATTTGGTTTCAAAACAGTTTTACACTTTTCGCATTCGTAGAAAAATTGACAAGCATCTGTTGGCATTTCTTCTTCTTTTTTATGTCCACATTTTGGACAAGTAATTGTTGATTTTAATTCTATGTTCATTTTATTTTTGTATTAATTACTGAATATCCTGTTGAATTAACGGCTTTTTCTATTTCTTCAATCGTTGTTTTTGAATTGTCAAATTCTATTTCAGCATTTCCGTTTTCGTAGGAAGATTTTATATTTACTATTCCGTTTAATTGATTAACAGAATGGTTTATATGTTCTTCACAAGAAGTACAAGTCATTCCCTTAATTTCAAGGTTTATAGTTTGAATATTTGCTTTGTCAACCACTATTATTTCCTTTTCGGATTTTGGATAAAATACAGATGAATAATGAGGAAATGCAGTCATAACAATTGCGAATATTGTTACAATTCCGAGAAAAAGTTTTGATTGTAAGAATGAAGGCTTTTCATCAGTTTCGCAGTCGCAATCAATTTCTTTTTTAGGTTTTAGTTTCTGATACCAAGCAAAGCCTAAAACTAAAATTGTAAATCCTATTAAATATAGTCTAAATGGTTCTAACCAATAAAAAGTTGAAGCAATTCCTGAAGTTCCTGAAATTAAAGCCAATACTGGTGTAATACAACAAAGTGATGATGCAATTGCAGTTAATAAACATACTCCAATTAATTTTTTGTCCTTTCTCATACTGTTTCCATTATTTTGTTTCCGTCAATAAGTTCAAAAAATGGTGAGAATATTGTTTCATATTCCGTTGTTAATGAATAAAATATTGTTTGTGCTTTTCTGTTTGGTTTAATTATGTTTCTGTCTTTTAGTTTTCTTAAATGTTGAGAAATTGCAGAAATTTTCATTGAGAGAATATCGCTTAAATCACAAACGCAAAGTTCTTTTTCTTGAGATAGCAAATACAAGATTTTTAGTCGAACATTATTTCCTGCCAAACTCAATGCGTTTGAAAGTAAATCAAATGAGTTTTCTAATTCAGTTATTGTTTTTTTGCAATTTGATATTTGTTCAATATCTGCTTCAATTCTTATACAACTATTGTTTTCCATACTACAAAATTAGTATAATTATCTTATTTAAGCAAATGCTAAAACATGAATTTCTAATTTATAGGAATTTTAATTTTCAGTACGTCTGTTTTGCTTGTGGGTAACTCGTTATATTACTGTTATTTTGTAAAGATAATTTATTAAAAACATCATTTAAAATAATTTAAAGATAAAAAAACTCTCAAATATATTTTGAGAGGTTTATAGTTTTCAATTATATAAAATTTTGATTTCATTATTAAAAGGAAGTTTCAATCTTTTGATTTTAATATTTATCAGTTAGTTGGCAAACACTTCTAGCCCAGATTGAACGACCTGTTTGAGCTCTTTTTTGCTTTTTTCAAGCAAAAAAAGCGAGTAGTGAAAGCTGGAAATAGCTTCCAATAAAAAAATAATAGTTTAAATACTATTTGTTAGTTTCAATGCAAAGGTTGCTTCAATCGTTCGTCTTTCGTAAAAATGAGTGCATAAAAAAACTCCCGAAAATGAATTCGAGAGTTTCTATATAATTTTAAAAAGATTAATGTTTACCCTAAGTAAGTCATTAAAATTTTAGATCTAGATGTATGTTTTAATCTACGGATTGCTTTTTCTTTAATTTGACGAACACGTTCTCTTGTTAAATCGAAAGTTTCACCAATTTCTTCTAAAGTCATTGGTTGGTGTTCACCTAAACCAAAGTATAATTTTACAACGTCTGCTTCTCTTGGAGTTAACGTTTCTAAAGCTCTGTTAATCTCAATTCTTAAAGATTCATGTAATAAAACACGATCTGGATTTGGAGATTCACCAGAGTTTAAAACATCGTATAAATTTGAATCTTCACCTTCAATTAAAGGAGCATCCATAGATACGTGACGTCCAGAATTCTTCATAGATTCTTTTACGTCATTTACAGTCATGTCTAGTTTTTTCGCAATTTCTTCAGGACTTGGAGGTCTTTCATTTTCTTGCTCTAAAAACGCATACATTTTATTGATTTTATTAATAGAACCAATTTTATTTAAAGGTAAACGTACAATTCTAGATTGTTCTGCTAAGGCTTGTAAGATCGATTGACGAATCCACCAAACTGCATAAGAAATAAATTTAAAACCACGAGTTTCATCAAAACGTTTTGCAGCTTTAATTAAACCTAAATTACCTTCATTAATTAAATCTGGCAATGTTAAACCTTGGTTTTGATATTGTTTTGCAACAGATACCACAAAACGTAAATTGGCTTTCGTTAATTTCTCTAAAGCTCTTTGATCTCCAGCTTTAATAAGCTGTGCCAATTCCACTTCTTCATCTGCAGTAATTAAGTCTACTTTACCAATTTCTTGTAAATATTTGTCTAGGGAAGCAGTTTCTCTGTTCGTAACCTGCTTGGTAATTTTAAGTTGTCTCATTTAATTTGCTATAACTTTATAAGATTAATGTAATCGTTACAATTACTTATACGTAAGCTTTTAATTAAATGTTACAAAAAAGTTTTATTTTTTTTTAAAGTGATAAATAAAACATTCAACGTTTGATAAGAACACTCCAACTAATTTTTTAAAATAGTTGTGACTTTTTACTTTTTTTTGTGTCTAAAAAGTAACAGATATTGAATTTAACAGCTACATATATATTAACGGACGAAGAGTTAGTATTTAAAATAGTTGAAACAAACAACACACAATTGTTTGCTAATTTATATGATAGGTTCTCTAAAATTGTATATAATAAATGTTATGGTTTTGCTAAGAATAAAGAAGAAGCAGAAGATTTAACACACGATGTTTTTATTAGATTGTTTACAAAGTTGAAAACCTTTAAAGGAAACTCTAAGTTTTCTACTTGGTTATATTCTTTTACCTATAATTTTTGTGTGAATTATGTGCAAAGAAATGCGCACAAGAAAAAAGAGAAAGTTACAGTGGTAACTGATGTTATTAAAGATGATGATGTTTCTGTGGAAATTGAAGACTCAGAATTATTTGCATTAAAATCAAAAAAATTGGCAAAAGCCTTAGAGCTGATGGATGCAAAAGATAAAATGATTCTTTTAATGAAATATCAAGATGATATGAGCATTAAAGAAATTAAAGAAGCATTAGATATTGGCGAAAGTGCCGTTAAAATGCGGATAAAAAGAGCAAAACAAAAAGTTATTAGTATTTACGGAGATTTATAAAAAATGAATAACCCATTTAAGAAAATATTATTCCATCAAGAAGTGCCAATTGCATTAAAACAAAAGGTATTAAATGATATTAATTTGATTAAATTATTGATGGATATTTCTGATTTGTTCTTAATAAAATTCCCAAATACACTCCATGGAATTTTGAATACAAATCAAAATAAAAAAAAGGACGATTAACCAAAACCTTAAAATATCTTCCTAAATTCCTGTTGTTGCTTTTTTTAGCTATACATGTTAAAAAGTCTTTTTAAGCAAGTTTTTATCATTAGAATTAGCTGCATGCCAAAAAGCTGATAAATCAAATTTTAACATAATCTCAATTATAGCAAGTGTTTCAGCATTAAATCATGCAGATGCAAATATAGATTTGATTTCTAATAATTTATCTATTATATTTGCTCCGATATTACAGCATTTATTTTTTTTTAAAAGGAATTTTTAGGTACGAAAATTTTTAAAAACTGAATTTTTTAAGCTGATAATCAACAAAAAAGCTATGTGTAATTACAATCCAAAAAAAAATATACTGATAATTCCTTATTAAGGAAATTGTAGATAACAAAATTGAATTTTTGCGTTCATCGCATCTAAAAATTTGATGGAAAGTTGGGGGACTATCTATCATGAGTGATTTTTAATCACAAAAAAAGAGATCGTGAAAACGATCTCTTTGCTTTTACATCATTTTTGATGTTTATCTTTTAGAAAATAAGATAATTATTTAAATACTTTTTTTAGTGTAAAATTCTTTAAAACAGAAGATTCACCAAACAATATTGTACTAATTCTTTAGTAGAATCAAAATTTAATTTCGATAAAATATTTTTTCTATGTGCACTTACTGTATGTGGACTTATATGCAGTTTTTCAGCAATTTGATTCGTGGTATTATTTAAAGCCAACAACCTGACAATATCTTTTTCTCTATTGGTTAAAGAAATTGTGAGTAATTTTTGTGAGTAATTTTTATAAAAAATAGTTTCATACTCATTTTTATTATTTAATTTTTTTGCTGTTGCAATAATGGGTCTTTTTTCATCACCACCAATAACACTTTGATGTGCAATACCAATAATTGGTTTTCCATTTTCATCAAAATAAGTTGGTGTTTGGTGCTCATACACATTCAAATATTCGTCTTTATTATTTTTTACTCTAAAATTCCAAGTGTAACTTAATTTACTTCTGTCTTCAATCGGAACTTCTGTCATCGTAAACAACATTAAGTCGTTTAAAGCACGCAACCAAATAGGAATATCTTCTGGATGAAAATGAGAAAACCAATAAGGAGCACCTATTGTAGCCATTTTTTCTCTATCTAAACCAAGTGTGTATTCGAAGTTTTTACTGATAAAAGGATATTTTTGTGTAGTTGTATTGGTAACTATAAAAAAAGATTGCATTGGTGGTAAATAGGCATCTAACTCTCTCAATTTCTGAATGTGAGCTTCCACAATTGTACCACAATATTCTTTATGTGTAGTAAAAATTTCTTCAAATAAATCTATTATTTTGTTATTCATTTTTAAGGTTTATTTTAAAGTTGAAATAATATAGCCATAGATATTGCTGGAATATTTACTTTTTTTGATATTTTTTAGGGTCTTTCAAAATTGAAACTATCTCCTAAAAAAGTAACATTCCAATTTTTTTAAGCGTGTAATTTACATTATTTTTTGAATATTATAAATTACTAAGAAAGATAAAATTTTATTTGCTTTCATATCATTTGATTTTGATTGAAAGCAAAAAGTTCATCATTTTAATTGAAACCCACAAAAAAAACTTCTAAAAAATCGAAGATTCAGTTTTTGTTGTAAACTTTTCTAAAAACAACATGCCTTTATAAGAATTGCCTTTTGGATTTAATTTCGGACTCCAAACTGTGATGCAAAATTTGTCTGGATGAATGGCTACAATGCCTCCACCAACTCCACTTTTCCCTGGTAAACCAACTCTGAAAGCAAATTCGCCAGATTCATCATAAAAACCACAGGTAAGCATAATTGCGTTAATTCTCTTTGCCTGACTTTCTGTGAGAATTCTCTTTCCTTTTTGACATAAAAAATTATCATCTGCTAAAAAAAGAAATATTTCAGATAAATCTTTGCAACTCATTCTTAAAGAACACATATGAAAATAGAAATCTAAAACCTTTTCTGTATCATTTTTAATATTCCCAAAAGATTTTATAAAATTACAAAGTGCTCTATTTCTAAAACCAGTTTTCTTTTCAGATTGCGCAACTTTTTCAGAATAATTTAAAGTAGGATTGTTAGAAATATTTTTACAAAAATTTAAAAAATCTTCCTTTGGGTTTTTTAAATGCCCAACTAAAATATCCGAAATAACAATAGCTCCAGCATTTATAAACGGATTTCTAGGAATTCCTTTATCAGATTCGAGCTGTTGTAAAGAGTTAAAAGGATTTCCAGAAGGTTCAACATCTACTCTTTTCCATAAAGCTTCTCCTTCCAATTGATATGCCAAGGTTAAAGACAATATTTTAGAAATACTTTGTATGGAGAATTTTTTTTCATGATCGCCAATTCCAAAAGAATTTTTATCAATTGTAGTAATATGAACTCCAAAATTTTTGTCGTTTACATTTCCTAATTCAGGAATGTAATTGGCAACTTTACCAATGTCATCAATATTTTTTAATTCTAAATAAATGTCTTCAATTATTTTTTTATAGGTTTCCATTGATGGGTTTTAATCTTACAAATATCCTTTAAAATTTTACGAAATAACTTCTTTATTGAAACATTCTTTTATCAATAAAAAAAGGAACTACATTGCTGTAATTCCTTTTTAATTATTTTAATTTGAAAGTTACTGAATCAAGTTCAGCACAAGGTTCAGCATTAGAAATTATTACATAATTTCTACAAACAAACCTTCCTCAGTTTTAGAAACTTTGGCAACATCTTTTTTGGTTAACCCTTTAATGGTTTTATCCCATTTTTTGTTCGATAAACCAGATTGCGTTTTCAGTTCGTTTAAATCTATTTTTTCTGCTTTGGTGATCATTGCCAAAACTGCTTTTTCTTCATCATTTAATTCAATAGAAGGCGCTTTTTTCTCTGGTCTCATTTGAGGAAAGAAAAGTACTTCTTGAATTGATTGATTATTCGTTAAAAACATAATTAATCTATCCATTCCAATTCCCATTCCAGAAGTTGGAGGCATTCCATATTCTAAAGCTCTTAAGAAATCTTCATCAATAAATTCGGTAGCTTCATCATCACCCTTTTTAGCTAATTTTAATTGATGTTCAAAACGCTCACGTTGGTCAATTGGGTCATTTAACTCAGAATATGCATTTGCAATTTCTTTACCACAAACCATCAATTCAAAACGCTCTGTTAATTCAGGATTGTCTCTATGTTCTTTACAAAGTGGAGACATTTCTTTAGGATAATCTGTAATAAAAGTTGGTTGAATGTAGTTTCCTTCACATTTTTCACCAAAAATTTCATCAATTAATTTTCCTTTCCCCATAGTTTCATCAACCTCAATTTTCATTGATTTTGCAGCTGCTCTAATTTCATCTTCCGTTTTTCCAGTAATATCAAAACCAGTAAAATGTTTAATAGAATCTGCCATGGTTACTCTTGCATAAGGAGCTTTAAAATCTATTTTATGGGCACCAAAAGTAGCTTCCGAAGTTCCATTTACAGCAATTGCACAATGCTCTAAAAGTTGCTCACAAAAATCCATCATCCAATTATAATCTTTGTAGGATACATAGATTTCCATGGCTGTAAATTCAGGATTATGAGTTCTATCCATTCCTTCATTTCTAAAGTTTTTAGAGAACTCATACACACCATCAAAACCACCAACGATTAATCTTTTTAAATACAATTCGTTGGCAATTCTCATATATAAAGGAATATCCAAAGAATTATGATGCGTTATAAAAGGTCTTGCAGCTGCACCTCCAGGAATTGGCTGTAAAACAGGCGTTTCAACTTCAAAATAACCAGCATCATTAAAGAAAGAACGCATTGCATTAAACAATTTTGTTCTTTTAATAAATACCTCTTTTACTTTTGGGTTGACCACCAAATCTGCATAACGTTGTCTGTAACGCATTTCTGGATCTGTAAAAGCATCGTATGTTTTACCATCTTTTACTTTAGGAATTGGCAAAGGTTTTAAAGATTTAGATAACATTTTAAACTCTTTAACCATTACTGTTTTTTCACCAACTTGAGTTGTGAAAAGTGTACCAGTAACTCCAATAAAATCTCCTAAATCTAATAATTTTTTAAAGACATTATTGTACATAGATTTGTCTTCACCTTCGCAAATTTCATCTCTATTAAAATACAACTGAATTCTACCTTCACCATCTTGCAATTGCCCAAAAGAAGCTTTTCCTTGAATGTTTATTACCATTAAACGACCAGCAATAACAACCTGTTTTCCTTCTACATATTCCTGTTTTATTTCCTTCGAGTTTGAATCTACAGGAAATAAATCTGCTGGATAAGGATTGATACCTAAATCTCTTAATTTTGTAAGCTTTTGTCTACGTACAACTTCTTGTTCTGATAATTGCATTTGGTCTTTAAATTTTCTGATTTTATTAAGCCACAAAGATACAATGTAACTACAAATAGTCAATTGCGAAAATTATAAAAAAAATGATATTTATTTTAGAATTTACAAAAACTACGTATATTTGTGTGTTGCTTTTTGTTGAAGTAACATTTAGTTGTGTTGTTTTGTCATTTTTTATAAAAAAATGTCTTTGGTTTTGTTAACCAATGGAAAGCTTCCCTTAAATGGGACGCTTTTTTTTTGTGAAACTAATTTTTAAATAAACGAAGCTAATTTTAAAAATGTTAGTTGAACAAATCCCGATGAAAATCGGAATCTTACACTATAAATTTCTCAAGTTCTTAAGTTTTTTTTGAAGCTATTTCCAGCTTTCAGCACTCGCTTTTTTGCCAAAAAAGGCAAAAAGAGCTCAAACAAATGCTTCAATCTGGGCTAAACTTGTTTAAAAATGTAATGATTATTAGAAACTGAAGGCTTTTCTACAGCATTTTCTGTTGTTTCTTATAAAAAGAATCTGCTTGTAGTTTCATTAATTCTCTTGCCATTTTTTGTTTGTAGTTGTACAAATCATCATCTGCAGTAATATCTTTATATACTTTATTATCTATAGCAATATCTGCCTGCAACATTTGTTCTCTTTGTTGTATTTGTTGCGTTGCCCAAGTTTTTACAGCCGATAATTTTTCTTCTAACTTAAAATCGTATTCGCCTTTTGGCGCTAATAACTTTGCAATAATAGGTGAAGTTTCAATAGCTAAAAACAACAAGAAAATAAAGAAGGAAGTTAACCAAGGTAATTCTCCAAGCGCATTTATTCTTGCCATTAATCCATCAAAATTAGCAATAATAGGTTGCGATTTTGTTTCCGCTAATTTTTGACTTTCTACTAAATTAGCAATCGATGTTTCTTTTTCCTTGATGGTTTCTTGAGTCTCTTTTCTCAATTGATTTAAAGCGAATAAAGAAGTATCGTGTTTGGCTCTTTTTTCTTCATAAACAGGTCCTTTTCCTAGTTTTTTAGTTCCTTTTGTACCTTCAGCTTCTGCAATATAGGTTTCATACAAAGTATTCGTTTCATTCTCTTTGCTAATCACTTCTTGTTTTAAAATATCAATTTCTGAATTAATTTTTGAAATTTCTGGCGTAAATTGTTGTGCTATTTGTGTTTTATTATCCAAAGTCATTTGGTTTTTTTGGGTCAATAAAACTTGGTTGATTTCTTTCTCAAACAATTTTAATTCTAATGGTTTAGAAATTACAACAGCAATAATAATTGCCAACACAATTCTAGGAGTTGCTTGGAATAATTCTTTCAACTTAGAATCTGATTTTTTAATGGTAGAGACAATAAATCTGTCTAGATTAAAGATTAAAAGTCCCCAAATTAATCCAAAGAAAATAGCAGTAACTAAATTATCAAACACAGTAAACAAAGCATAACTACCAGCAATTGTTGCCATAATTGCTGTAAAAAATACAGTAGCTCCAATACCAGCGTATTTATTTTGTTCGCCATTAGAACATTCGTTAATTAAGTTTTCATCAACTCCAGAACAGGTAAGAAAGAATATTTTAAGCACAGTTTCGTATTTATTTGTACAAATACAACGCTTTTAAAGTGAAATTGTTACATAAAAAAACCTCGAAATTTCGAGGTTTATTTTTGTGTTAGTAAAAATAAAATTATTTAATATATTTAAATACTTCAGAATAGACATTTTGTAATTCATCATTACTCATCTTTTTTTCTTTAAAATTATCTAAATTTAAAGTCAAAATATTTTTTTCATTTTTATTTGTACTTAATTCGCAAAGAGGATTATCAAGAATATATTTATAAACATCATTAATTTTGGATTCGTTGCCATCAATTTTAAAATTAAATTTTTTCTCTTTTAAAGTTGTAGCCTGAATAATTGTTTTTCTCAATAATAATTGTTTTTTATCAACATCATTTAATTTTGATTCTTTTTCACTTTTAACTAACGCAATACTATTAAATACAAAGTTTTCTTTTTCATTTGCTTTTCTAATAAAACTTGAAGGAAGTTGTTTTTTACTTTTTTCTATATATACTTGTTTCTTATTTACTGGTGGTGGAGGAGGAGGAGGAAAATCATTTCCAGTTCTTTTTTTCCAAAATTCATAAGCATTTTTAGTTTTTTCAATTTCTTCTTTAGTTGCATTAGGAACTGGAGGTGGAGGTGGAGGTGGAATTAGTAATTTCTCTTCTTCTGTGAAATCTTTCCTTAATTTATAAAAAACTTTGTTGTTTTTTCTTAGTTTTACATAAGGATCATGAGGAAGAGCTGGTCTTTTTGCTTTCTTTTTATCTTCTTTAGAAAGATTAAAATACCTAGAACCAAGTTCTGAAAATATTCCTTCTAATATTTCTTTACGTTCTTCATCACTATTTACATAATGTGGTTTTTTATTTCTAGTGGCTTCATAATAACTATTAATTTTTTTGTATTTATACAATGAATCTTTTTGAATATTAGATAATTTAAAAAGTTCATCAATTTCTTCAATTTTTTTCGTTTCCTTTATTTTAGAAGTATTATTTTTTGGTGGTGGAGGTGGAGGAATTACCTTAGATATGTTTTCAACAGTATTTTTTTGTTTTTCAGACATCAAACTATAAATAGTTTGCATTTTTTTGATATTCTTTAACTTGTATATATTATGTTTTTTTCCTTCATCAAAAAGAGATTTATATTCTTTCATTTGCTTTTTAGAAGCTTCAGTTTTTTGTTTAAAATCTTCGATAATTTCAATGATTTCTATTTTATCTCCATTAGGTAATTTTTGCCATTTTGCTTTTTCACTTGGTTTATCATCGTAAAATTCGCAAAATACTTTATTTTTATAGAAAGTTCTTGTAATATAATTATCAGGAATTACTTCACTTGATTTTGCTTTTTTATTTGACAATATTTTTCCTGTATTATCTGCTAATTGTCCTTTTCTATTGTAATATTTGGTATCATTATTTACATTAACGAAATAATGTGTTTCGCCTTTTAATTCAATAAAACCAGTATTTATTTTATCTCCTTTATTAGTGAAAACTTGTTCAACTATTGTTTCAATAGGCTCTTCTTTAATTTCAATAATTTCTTGCGCTTCAACTCTTTCTGCAAAGAGGAAAATAAAACCTGCTAAAAGTGGAATTACTGCCAGCTTTTTTAGCCAAATTTTTGTTCGGGAACTTTGTGTTGTCATCATTTTTAATCTTTTTTTAGTAAGTGAATAATTCAAATTACTGGCCAAGTAATAGTCGTTTTTCCAAGCAGCTTTATTCAGTAATAAATGCTGGTATTGAATAGTATTTTTATGTTGGTTGATAACAGTTTCATCTGCTAAAAATTCATGATTTAACTGCACTGCTTTTTTAAGTAAAATAAAAAATGGATTTATCCAGAAAATAGCTTGAAGAAATTCTAAAAACAAAACATCTAACGTGTGTTTTTGAGTAACGTGTGTCAATTCGTGTGTAAATAATTCTTGCTCAATTTTTTGATTTTCAAAATCATTTTTGTTGATGAAAATGTAGTTCCAAAAAGTATGAGGCAATATTGCATCATCAACCAAAACCAAAACCGCTTTTTGGTATTTTACTTGTTTGTTTTTCCTTATTTTTTGAATAATATGAAATAAATTTTTCCCAAATCGAATGAATAAGATTGATGAAATAAGACTATACATACTTATAAATATAAGAGTGTAATCAATTGATTTTTCTATAATAATTTCAGGCGCTATTTCTGTTGGATAAGAAAAACTAGTTGTTGGTGTCGCTTTTAAAATTAAAGGAGCAACATCAATATAAATAATATATAATGGTGCTAAAAAAGAAAATAATATACTCCCTAATAAATAAAAACGATTGAAATTATGCATTTTCTCACGCTCTAAAACCAAGTGATAAAATGCTAAAAGCAAGGCCAAACAAGTTGCCGATTTTAAAATGTATAGAATCATTTTTCTTGATTTTTAATTTGATTATCTATTACTTTTTTTAATTCTTCTAATTCTTGAGTTGTCAAATTGGTTTCTTTCGTAAAAAAAGAAGCAAACTGACTAGCAGAATCGTTAAAGAAATTTTTAATCAATCCATTTACATGATTGGAAAAATAATCTGTCTTTTTGATGATGGGAAAATATTCTCTCGATTTTCCAAACAATGTATAATCGATAAAACCTTTGTCTTTAATTCTCTTTAACAAAGTTGCAACTGTGGTTGTTGCTGGTTTTGGTTCAGGAAAATCGTCTAATAAATCTTTTAAAAATGCTTTTTTACGTTTCCATAAATATTGCATTAATTGCTCTTCGGTTTTAGATAATTGCATCGTTATTAGTTTTTACTCTACAAATATAGAATAAAAAAATGAATTCTACAAATGTAGAGTTAAAGTATTTTGCTTTTTTAAGTATCTTTGAACTTCTATAAATACAAAAAATGAAAAGAATTTTATTATTAGCAACAGTTGTTTTGATGTCTTCATGTGCAACTAAAAAGTTTAAAGAAAAATGGTTAGAAAAAGAAGCACCTGCAACTTTTAAAGCTAGATTTGAAACAACACAAGGTAATTTTGATATTGAAGCTGTAAGAGAATGGTCGCCAAATGGAGTGGATAGATTGTATCAATTAATAAAGAATGAATATTATCAAGATGTGGCAATTTTTAGGGTTGTGCCTAATTTTGTTGCGCAGTTTGGTATTCATAATGATACATTAATAAACAATGCTTGGCAAAAAAGTGGTATTGAAGATGAGCCTGTCATCAAAAAAAATGATTCCATGACTATTTCTTTTGCAAGAGGAGGAGTCAATACAAGATCTAACCAAATATTTATCAACTTAAAAGAAAATTATAGGTTAGATGAGTTGGCTTATTCTGGTGTTACAGGTTTTCCTGTAGTTGCAAAAGTAATTGCTGGTCAAGAAAATGTATTGAAGTTTTACGATGGTTATGGAGATAATTTAGGGCGTAAACAAGGTGAAGTTGCAAGACTTGGTAATGAGTTTCTTAGAAAGGAATATCCAAAAGTAGATTATATTATAAAAGCATATTTTTTAAAGGAATAAATTACTTTATATTTAATAATTGAGAAAAAAAAATCATCTACAATTTTTGTTGTAGATGATTTTTTTATTTAGAAAACTAATTAATTTCTTAGTTAATTTTAAAAGTAACTTTTCTTGCTAATTGTCTAGCTCCTTTTGTCATAGTTTTATCTTCACCAACTCCACCATAAGATAATCTTGTTGGGCTAATTCCAGAAGCAACTAACATATCAAAAACAGCTTTTGCTCTGTTGTTAGATAAAGTTAAGTTTTGATCTTCATTACCAGTTTCGTCTGTAAAACCAATTAAAGAAGCATTTACATAAGGATTGTCATATAAAAACTGTCTTAAATAGTTTACTGAAGATAAAGACTCTTTCTGGATTTTTGTGCTGTTTACATCAAAAAATACATTTACATAACCTCTGTTTAAAAGTTCTTTAATAAAATCTACATTAGAGCTTGTTACAACATCACCATAATTAGTTTCGCCTTTTTTAACGTATCTATTATCTAATTCAGTCATAATAAGTTCTTTGTTAGGAGAACTTTGTTCTGTTTTTAAAACTTCAATTTCTTTTTCAGCATTATCTAAACGATTTTTTATAGACTCTAATTCAGAGTTTACAACAATAGCTTCTTCACCTCTCCAGAAATCTGCAGATTGCTTGTTTTTACCAAGTGCAATGTTCAAACCAATAGAAGTATTAAAAAGACTGATGTTAGATTCTCTACTTGCAAGATTTGGTCCTCCATCAAAATTATCCTCTTGATAAAAATGTATAATAGATGAAAAATCTAAAAATAAAGAAAATCTATTAGTTAATCTAAATTGAGGAGTTATACCAAAATTCATTGCTAATAAAACATCTCCACCATTATCTACAGGATCTGTTATATTTAATGAAGCAGCTCCTAAACCACCATGTGCTAAAACATTAAAACGATTTGTCCAAGTATGAAATTTTAAAACACTTCCTAAGTTTACAACACCTTCTAAACTAGCTCTATAATAGTTAGATGTAAATGGTTGAGAATCTTCATTAGCTGTAAAACTATTGTATCCTAAATCTAGTCTTAAACCAAATTTTTCGTTAAACATATATCTATAACCAATATGTCCTTGACCTAAAATGTTTTCACTATATCCTGGAGTTATAGTAGACCCAATTTGATGAATTCCTCCACCAATATCAATAGACCAATGATCGTAATCTTGTGCACTCGCGAAAAAAGACATAAGTGTAAATATTGCCCCAATGTAAATTTTTTTCATTTTATTTTTATTTATGTGTTGATTATTTGATTCAAGTTTTAAGTGTCAAATTTATTACTAATATTTATTTTGAGGGAATTTTTTTTGTCAATTGTTTCATTAAATCGGTTAAAGGATAAAAAATATAGATTAGCGAGCTTTAATATAACAATTATAAAGATAATTTTGCAAAATTAGCATAAAAATATGGAATGGTTTCTATTCCTTTTAAATAATTCCAAACTCCAAAATGTTCGTTAGGAGAATGAATTGCATCTGAATTTAAACCAAATCCCATTAAAATTGTTTTACTTTTTAATTCTTTCTCAAACAAAGCAACAATAGGAATACTCCCTCCACTTCTTTGAGGAATTGGAGTTTTACCAAACGTAGTTTCATAAGCTTCACTAGCTGCTTGATACGCAATATTATCAATAGGAGTTACATAACCTTGACCTCCATGATGTGGTGTAACTTTTACTTTTACTGATTTTGGAGCAATGTTTTCAAAATGATTTTTAAATAATTCTGTAATAACTTTCCAATCTTGATTTGGTACTAAACGCATCGAAATTTTTGCATACGCTTTGCTTGCAATTACTGTTTTTGCACCTTCACCAATATAACCTCCCCAAATTCCATTCACATCTAAAGTTGGTCTAATTGAATTACGTTCGTTTGTAGAATAGCCTTTTTCACCATGAATATCACTAATATCTATTGATTTTTTATATTCTTCTAAATTAAAAGGGGCTTTTGCCATTTCTGCTCTTTCCTCTGTTGATAATTCTTGAACAGCATCATAAAAACCTGGAATGGTAATATGATTATCTTCATCATGTAAAGAAGCAATCATTTTTGATAAGATGTTAATTGGATTGGCAACTGCACCTCCATACAAACCAGAATGTAGATCTCTATTTGGGCCAGTAACTTCTACTTCTACATAACTTAAACCACGCAAACCTGTTGTTATTGATGGAATATCATTAGCAATCATTCCTGTATCAGAAATAATAATTACATCATTTTTTAATTTTTCTTGATTTTCCGAAACAAATGTAGATAAGTTTACAGAGCCAACTTCTTCTTCACCTTCAATCATAAATTTTACGTTGCAAGGTAAATTTCCAGATGCAATCATATATTCAAAAGCTTTTACGTGCATGTACATTTGCCCTTTATCATCACAAGCACCTCTTGCAAAAATTGCTCCTTCAGGATGAATTTCCGTTTTTTTAATAACAGGCTCAAAAGGAGGAGAAGTCCATAATTCTATAGGATCTGCAGGTTGTACATCATAATGACCATACACTAAAACTGTTGGTAAATCTTTGTTGATAATTTTTTCGCCATAAATAATTGGATATCCAGCAGTTTCACAAAGTTCTACAGAATCACATCCTGCTTTTTTTAGACTCTCTAAAACAAAATCTGCTGTTAAAAGAACATCTTTTTTATAAGCTTTATCTGCGCTAACAGAGGGTATTTTTAGCAATTCTATGAGTTCGTTTAGAAAGCGTTGTTTGTGTTCTTTTATATATAATTTTACTGTATCCATGAGATTATTTTAAATTTACATCAAAAATATAAAAATAATAATGAACTGCTTTGTAGTTTGGTATGATTGTTTATATTTGCAAACCAAATTGCGAGCGTGGTGGAATTGGTAGACACGCTAGACTTAGGATCTAGTGCCGAAAGGTGTGAGAGTTCGAGTCTCTCCGCTCGTACTTAAAGCCTTTTAAAGAATTATTCTTTAAGAGGCTTTTTATTTGAAATAAAATAAGATTGACTGTAAAAGAGTTGTTTTTTTTTCTTATTTTTAAGTTCAATTATTTTCCCAACATATGAGATTTAAAGAATACTCTAATAAATTAGTTTCTTCCACCAGTATTGCTATAATCTATTTTATAATTTGTTCCCTATACATTATCTTTTCAGATAGATTTTTAGTGTTTTTTTTTGAAAAAAATATTTCTATTGAAGCCTTAAGTGAAATGCAATCTTATAAAGGGGTGTTTTTTGTTTTAGTGAGCTCTTTTCTTATTTATTACGCCCTAAGAAAAAGGGATAAAGTTGTAATAGATTATACAACGAATCTTGAAAAAAATCAAAAACAGTATCAAGACCTTTTCAAAAACATGTCTCATGGTGTTATTTATGCAACACCAGAAGGGATTGTTACTTCCGTAAACGAATCTACTTTAAGCATTTTAGAAATAAACAAAAAAGACATGATTGGAAAATCTCTTTTTGATCCTGCTTGGAAACCAATAAATAGAAAAGGAAAAATTTTAGATTTACATGAAATCCCCGCAAAAAGAGCTATTGTAAGTAAAAAACCAGTACGTAATAATATTGTGGGGGCAATTAATTTTAATACTGGTTTATATGTTTGGTTAAAAGTTAATGCAATACCTGAATTTCGTAATCATGAAGAAGATCCTTTTAGAGTTTGTGTAACTATAGATGATATTACCGAATTAAAAAATTATGAAGAAGGTTTAGAAGCGTCAAAAATACAAATTAACGACTCTCTTAAAAAAACTCAATTTAATGAGTTTTTATTGAAAGAGGCTAGTAAGTTGGCTAAAATAGGTGCTTATGAATTGTATTTTGATAATCAAAAAGATTATTTTTCTCATGAACTGCATAATCTTTTTGAATTTTCTATAAATGAGAGATTCCCTTTAGAAGAAATTCCAAAATTGTTTACAGAAGAATCTAATACAATTTTACAGAAAGGAGTTGGTAATTGTATGGAATTTGGCATTACAATGGATGAGGTGCTTGATTTAAAAATGAAAGATGGCAGATACCTTAAATTTAGAGCTGTCATTAAGCCAATCTATAATGAAAACAACAAAATTATTGGTAGAAGAGGCGTTCTACAAGATATTACAGAACAGAAAAAAGCAGAAGAAAAAATAGTACGAAGTGAACAACGTTTTAAAGCATTGGTTCAAGAAGGCAATGATTTATATGCAATAATTGATACTATAGGAACCTATACTTATATGAGTCCTTCAAGTACCAAAATTGCTGGAATACCACCTGAAGAATTTATTGGTAAAAATGCTTTTGAGTTTATACATCCAGATGATGTTGAAAGTGCTAAAGAAAGTCTCAAAAAAGTAACTACTCAAGATAGAGTTGTTATGAAGCATTACAGAGCTAAAAGCCATAAAAATAAATTTAGATGGATTGAAACAGTATTAACCAATATGCTCAATAATCCTGCAGTAAAGGGTATTATTATCAATTCAAGAGATATTACAAATGAAATTGAAGAAAAGCAACATCTAAAATTACTAGAAAGCGTTATTACCCATGCCAATGATGCTGTTATAATAACAGAAGCACAACCAGTTGATGAAATTGGCCAAAATATTATTTATGTAAACGAAGCTTTTACTAAAATGACAGGTTACACAGCAACAGAAATAATTGGGAAAACACCAAACATATTACAAGGACCTAAATCAGACAGTGAAGAACTTGAGAAATTAAAGAAAGCAATCAAAAACTGGGAGCGCTGCGAAATTACCACGACTAAATATAAAAAGAATGGAGAAGCATTTTGGGCAAATTTTACAGTTATTCCTGTAGCTGATGAAAAAGGTGTTTATACACATTGGGTTTCTATAGAAAGAGATATAACTGAAAGTAAGCTAGCCAAAGAAAAATTAATTGAAGCTAAAGAAAAAGCAGAGGAAAGTGAATATTCTATTAGAGAGGCTGGTAGGATGGCTAAAATAGGCTATTGGGGTTATGATAAAGAGAAAGATCTAATATCTTGGTCTGATGAGATTCATAAAATATATGGAACAACCTTTGAAGAAGGTGTACCAAATCTTGATGTAATTCTAAGTTTTTTTACTGAAAATTCAAAAAAGAAAATTGTTGAAGCAACTATAGACTTGGCAACAAAAGGAATTTCTTATGAGTTAGAGTTAAATTTAATCAATTCAAAAAATGAAAATATTTGGATTCGTAATTTAGGGCAACCGATTTATAATGAAAAAGATGAAATTGTAGGTAGAAGAGGTGTTTCACAAAATATTACATTAGAAAAAAATGCTCAATTAGCTTTGTTAAAAGCAAAAGAAGAGGCTGAGAAAAATCAAAATACCATGAATCAAGCTAGTAAGTTAGCAAAAATCGGTTATTGGTATCAAGATCTAGTTAACAATACACTTACTTGGTCAGATTATATTTATCAACTCTATAAGTTAAAACCAGGAGATGATATACTACAGTATGATATAGCCAAAAGTTATTTTGACATTGAATCTCAAGAGAAAATTAATACAGCAAATAAAAAATTAGAAGAACATGGTACTCCATACGATTTAGAATTAAGAGTTGTTTTTTCAAAAAATGAAGAACTTTGGGTACGAAACATGGTGCAACCTATTTTTGACGAACATAAAACAGTTATTGGTAAAAGAGGTGTAGTACGAAATATTACAGAAGAAAAGAACTTAATAAAATTAAATAAACAAGTTGGTAGTTTAGCTAAAATTGGAATATGGGAATTAAACTTAATTGAAAACACTATTTTCTGGTCAGAAGAAGTGCATTTAATTCACGGAACAGATCCTGAAACATATATACCAAAACTAGGAGAAGCTATAAATTTCTATAGAGAAGATTTTCATGAACTTATAAATACGAGTATCGATAATTGTATTTCAAAGGGTAAATCTTACGATTTAGAGGCTGTAATTGTAGCTGTTGATAAAACAGAACTATGGGTTCGTGTTAATTTAAAAGCGGAATTTGTTAGTGATATTTGTACACGTATTTATGGTAGTGTTCAGAATATCAACGAAAGTAAACAAGCTGAAATTGCAGTTCAAGAAAGTGAAGCTAAATTCAGAACCATTTTTGAAATTGCCTCTTTAGGTATTGCACAAGTTAACCCATTTAATGGTGAGATAATTTTGGTTAATTCTTATTATGAAAATATAACTGGATATGCTGTAGATGAATTGCTAAAAATGAAATTTTCAGAACTTACACATCCTGATGACATTGAGAAAGATCTGGAATTATTCAAAAAAGCTGCACGTGGAGAAGAAGTTTATAACAATGAAAAACGCTACATAAAAAAAGACGGTAATATTGTTTGGGTTCGCATTCACTTGGCATTTATAAGAGATGAAGATGGAAATGCAAAAAGAACTGTAGCTATTTGTGAGGATATTACGAACCGTAAAAAAGTAGAGCAAGAAAAATTAAGATTTCAAGAAACTTTAGAAAATAGTTTGAATGAAATTTACATTTTCGATTCTGAAACCTTTAAATTTCAATATATCAATCAAAGTGCTTTACTTAACTTAGGGTATTCAAAACAAGAGATAAATAATATAAATCCAATAATTATAAAGCCAGAATATACATTATCTTCTTTTAAACAACTTGTTGAACCTTTAAAAAATAAGGAATTAGAGAAGATCATATTTTTTACAAACCATAAAAGAAAAGATGGCAGTATTTATCCTGTAGAAATTCATTTAAAAATAGTTGAAGAAGCCAATTATAAAAATTTTATTGCTATTGTTTTAGATATTACAGAACGAAAAAAAGCAGAGGAAGATTTAATTTCTACATCAGAAAGATTATCGCTAGCTACAACATCAGCAAATATTGGTATATGGGAATGGGATGTTCTAAATAACCAACTAATTTGGGACGAAACTATGTTTAAAATTTTTGGGGTAGCTAAAAAAGATTTTAATGGTTCTTTCGAAAATTGGCTTGCTACAGTACATCCAGATGATATTAATGAAGCTAATGAAAAAGTTCAAAATGCATTAAAAGGTCTTTCAAAACTTGATCTACAATTTCGAATAATCTGGCCTAATAAGTCCATTAGATACGTTAAAGGAGATGCTATTGTAGTAAATGATGCTGTTTCAGGAAAACCTATTAAAATGATTGGTACTAACATTGACATTACAGAGAGCAAAAATGCAGAGCAAGAAATTATAGAAGCCAAAGAGCAAATAGAAATTAATGAAGCAAAATTTAAATCTTATACAGAAAAGTCTCCAGTAGCCATTTACACAACAGATAAAGAAGGAGATTGTAATTATGTTAATGAAACTTGGCTAAAAATATCAGGGTTTAATTATAAAGATGCACTAAAGAAAGGATGGTTACAAGCAATACACCCAGAAGATTTAGATTTTGTTAATAAAAATTGGTATAAATCTGTTGCATCTAAAGGTAAATGGAGGTATGAATATAGGTTTATAAATAAAGAAACGAAGGAAGTTGTTTGGGTTGAAGCAACAGCAAAAGAATTATTTAATGATAAAAACGAGGTTATAGGCTATCTTGGAACTAATGTAAATATAACTGATAGAAAAAATGCAGAAGAAATGTATCGATTATTGGCAGATAACACCAATGATATTATAGTTCTCCAAGACGCTAATGCAGATCTTAAATATATTAGTCCTGCTGTTGAAAATTTATTAGGTTATAAACAAGATGAATTACTAAATAAAAAATTTATAGAAGTAATTCACAAAGAGGATATGATAAACATTAAAGAAGCTTTTAAAAATAAGCTTTTAAAAGGTTTAACAATAGACGCCATAATTTATAGAGTTTGCCATAAAAAAGGTCATTTTGTTTGGTTGGAAACCTTAGTTTCTCCTATAATTAAAGACAATAAAATAGTTTCTATAATATCAACCAGTAGAGATATCACACAATGGATGTCTGCAAAAAAAGAAATAGAAGAATACCAATCTTCTCTTCAAAAATTAACTAGTGAAATTTCTTTAATTGAGGAAAAACAAAAAAAAGAAATTGCAGCAAATATTCATGATCATTTAAGTCAATCTTTAGTAATTTCAAAAATGAGAATTACAGAGCTAGAAAAGAAAACCGAATTAAAAGATATTTACAAAGATCTTGAATTTATCAAATCGCATGTTTCTAATGCCTTAGAAAATAGTCGTAAAATTACATACGAACTCTCACCACCTGTATTATATCAGTTAGGAATAGTAGATGCTTTAGATTGGTACGCAGAAGAAACAGAAAACAAATACGACATTAAATTTCAATTTAATAGCAATGTAGATACTGTTAAACTTAGCGATGTCAAATCAATTTTAATATTTCGATGTGTTCAAGAAGCAGTTACAAACACTATAAAATATGCAGAAGCAACTTCAATAACTTTAAAGTTAACGAAAGATAAAAAAGCAGTTGATATTTTAATTACAGATAATGGAAAAGGTTTTGATACTGCAGTATTAAATGCTGGTGGAAATTCGAGTTCTGGTTTTGGTTTATTTGCGGTAAAAGAACGTATTAGAAGTATGAATGGATTGCTTACAATTACATCCGAAATAAAAATTGGAACTAAGATTAAAATTTATGTACCTTTATAACCATGAATCCCTCAAAAAAAGTAAGTATTATTTTAGTAGATGATCATCAGATGTTACGTGATGGTTTAAGAAATCTAATTGAACAAAAAGCAAATTTGCAAATTATTGGTGAAGCTTCAAATGGAAGGGAAGCCATTAAATTATGTGCAAAATTAAATCCAGATGTAGTTATTACAGATGTATCTATGCCCAATTTAAATGGCATTGAATCCGCAAAGCAAATTCTTAAAGGAAACCCAGAAATTAAAATTATTGGTCTTTCTATGCATGCAAATAGAAAGTTTGTACAATCTATGTTTAAAGCAGGAGGGTATGGATATTTGTTAAAAGATGGCGATATAAACGAGTTAATTACTGCAATTACTACTGTAATGCAAAATAGAAAATACCTTTCTAAAAATATAAATCAAGATTACTTACATTCTTTAAATAGTGACGAAGATTCAAAACAAATAAGCTCTAGAGAAACTGAAGTTTTACAACTTTTAACCGAAGGAAAATCATCCAAAGAAATAGCTGAACTTCTATTTCTTAGCCCAAAAACAGTAGATGTTCATAGGAATAATTTAATGAAAAAGTTAGAGTTGTACACCATACCTGAGCTTACAAAATACGCAATTCGTGAAGGTTTAACAACCTTATAATGTATCAAAAAAATTTAGCGAAAACAAATATTTAAAATGCTTTCTTTTTACCTTAATTTGTAAGTCTCTTCTTTTTGATAATAACAAATAAGGATTCTGCTTACATGTTAAAATTTCATTTTATAATATATTTGATATCTACATTAATACTAAAATTTTGACAAAAGATAATATTAACCTTTTATTAATTGAAGATGATTTTCTTATTGGAGAAAAATTATACAACACAACAAAAGACTTACATAACATTAATTTAATTAATTTATCTGTAAATTTAGAAGAGGCAAAAACAGCGTTAATGCTTACTGATTACGATTTTATTGTTCTAGATTTAAATTTACCTGATGGCAATGGAATAGAATTGCTAAAGTGGCTTCGAGAAAAAAAGAAGCTTGTAAAAGTTTTTATATTTTCTATGAATATAGAGCTAAAAAGAATTTGTTTAAAAAATGGTGCAGAAGCCTTTTTCGACAAATCTCAAGATTTCGATGTACTAATCGATACTCTTAAAACACTATAAAATTTTACGAATTTATTTTTCTGTCAAGGAGTGAAAGCTAATTTGCTCAAAAAAAAAAGAGAAATAATAAAAGCTAAACTTTAAGGGGGGTAGTCTAGCTTTTATAAAAGATTAGGGGGATTATCTATTAATATTCCCAAATATAAACTAGATTTAAGTACTAAAAAATAGGCAAAATCCCTAAATTTAACTTTGAGTTTATAACGTAGAATAATTACAAAGGCTAAATTTTTATGAGATATAGTTTTTTTTTAATACTTATATTTGATATGCAACTGTAATATTTCTTCAGGTTTTTAGCATGCTAAATTAAAAATGTATATTGCGCAAAAAAAAATAAACATGCCCCAAAAAATTGCTGTAGAAGACCATTTTGTAGAAGATATTGTTAAAGAAATGGCAATAAATATGGGTGCTGTTTTTACAGAAGAAGATAATATTACATCTTTCAAAATTCCAGAAATTAATGGAACTGGAGAAGTTTCAGCAGTACAATTTGCATCTGGTTTAGGGATTATGAATTCAGATTATAAGCTAAATGAAGATTTGGTTTTAAAAATGAATAAAAATTTAATTAATCCTTTAAAATTCGTTTTTAATTTAGGTGATACATTTTATCATAATTTCGGAAAAGAAGGTGATTTTGAAAGTATTCCTAAATATAGTGGAGCTATTATTGGAAGCTCTATTGGTAAAACTCATTCTTTTAAAATTCCGAAAGATAAAAACATTCATATGTTTAGTTTAGAGTTAAATAGAAATTTATTTGAACATAAATTGGCTTCTTTTAAATTTGATTTAGGAGATGAATTAAGCAAGCTTTTAAGAGATGTTAGAGCAATAAATCCTTTTTTTTATACCTATCCTTTTGGTTCAGAAGAGTTTGATATGATTCATAAAATACTAAATAATACCAAAAAAGGTTTTATTGGTTCTCTCTATAAAGAAGGAATAACGTATACAATTTTATCAAATACTTTAGAAACTTATTTAGGGAATACATTTGAAGACCATACTGATACTCTTTCAGAAAAAGAGATCAATCAAATAATTAATATCTCTAAGTACGTTGAAGATAATTTAAGCGATTTACCAACTATTGAAGAAATTGCTAGTAAAAATTTTATATCAGAAAGTAAGCTTCAAAAATTATTTAATATTTACTATAGTTGCTCTGTACATGATTTTACTCGAAATAAAAGGTTAGATCAAGCAAGGATTTTACTGGAGAAATCTAAACTAACAATTGCAGAAATTGCAGATGAATTAGGTATTCGAAGTAATAGTTATTTTTCTAAAATATTTAAAGAAAGATATGGAGTTACGCCATCTAAATATAAAAATTCTAGATTATCTGAAATAAGGGTTTATTAAAAATCAATTATAAATCTATTTCTTGGTTTACAATTAAAAAATTTCTAGCTTTTTCCCACATGTATTTATTAGCTATCGGGTTTTTAACATCTGTTAAGGCTAAAAAATCCATAGGTAAAATTTCAAAATCATCATTAATTTCTAAATTAGTAAAATCTCCTTTTATCAAACTCATATTCCATTCTTTAAAGGTTCTTCCAGATTTAACACCTTCAAATAAAATTGTTAAATTAAAGTTTCTTGAATCGTTTTTAATAATTTCAATTAGATTTAAAATCTCAGTTTTTGGTCCTTCTAAAATTTGGAAAAAAAAGTTATTATGATAAATAAGGCATCCAGTAATGTCTAATTTTTTATTTTTTTCTTTAGCGATGTTTAAAATGTTTTCTAAATCTTTTTGTTGAATCCCTTCACTAACTTGAGAAGAATAAGATAGTTGAAATGTTGGATTGCTCAAATGATGATATTTCTTATAATCTTTAGGAGTTAAGCCATATTTTTTATAAAAAATTTTAGAAAAATAACTTCTACTATTTAAACCAATTTTATAGACAATTTCAGAAATTGATAAATCTGTATTTTCTAAAAGTTCTTTGGCTTTTAAAATCCTTAGGTTTGCAATAAACTTATTTACGGTTTCATTAAAGAAGAATTGGAATCCTTTTTGAATCTTCTTTTGGTTCAAACCACTCATAATTGTAAGTGATTTTAACGTAATATTTTCATGTAAATTATTACTAATATGTTCGCTTAATTGTATAATCTTAAATGTTTCTAATTTAGATAAAGTACTTTTCTGCTCCACACTTTTTAAGCCTTTTTTACGGTTAGAATATTGTAAAGAAAGTATTTCAAAAACAGCAGCTTCATTTATTAATCTATTAGAAAGACCAGAAAGATTTGTACCTACTAAAGTTTCTACAAATGGAGATGTTGCACTAGAAATTTCACCAAAGTAAGAGTATTCTTTTGTTTTACTTATGTTAGATATTATATTCTCTAGCAACTTAGAAAGTTGGCTTTCGTTACTCAATTCTTTCGAGAGTTCCTTAATACTAACTATGGTAATAATGCTAAATTTAGCTCTACTATTTTCTGGGATACTTATTTTACTAGATTTATTTTCTTTACTACCAATAATAACGTTTTGAAGTCTGTGTATCGTTTTTACTTTTTTCTTATCTTCAAATTGATGTTCCAAACTACCTTCTACACAAAAGATAAAATGCAAACAATTTTTAGCTTTATAAAGGTTTTTGAGTATAATTCTTTTCTTTGCTGTTAGGTTAAAAGTAATAACTTCTAATCCAGGAAAAAGTTTAAATGCTTTTGCGTTCCCTAACCCAAAATCATTCTTAAAAGTTAAAAAACCGCCATTTTGGTTTTCTATAAAATCTCCTTCAATCTTAAAAGAAAATTTTCTTAAAGAATCTATTGAGTTAATTGTATCCATTAAAGTCTATTATTTTTTACGAAAATATTTATATAAATTATAAAAAACAAACAATATAGAGTTTTCTGATGACAATTTTGAGTATATATTATAGCCTAAAAAAACTGTATTACATATGTTGATATTGAAATGTATATAATTTCAGAGCTGAAATACGTTATCAATTTTCCCTAAACTGCTAAATTGAATCGCTTTTAAAGAGTAAGTTTGTTGGGTAGCTTATTGGCTACATTAAAAAATGTACTATGTTAAAGCAATTGGAATTAAATTTGTTTTTAGATTCTTTTTTAGAAAATTCTATCCAAAAAGAAATTGGGTATCTAAAAATGTCTGAATGTGTTGAGAATTCTTATTTAAAACCCGTTCTTAAAAAAAAGCATTTAGAATCTTGCCAGCATTCAATAGATTTAAAAAAATGTTTTTTAGAATCTAACATTGCTCCAACAGAAAAACCTTACGGAGCAGGTTTGAAATTTGAAAAATGGATGAATGCAAATTCTATCTTAAAAATTACTGATAAAAAAAGAATGCTGAATGAAATTATTTTAGCAGAAGAAAAATGTATTGGAGATTATAACTTGTTACTTATAAATAATGATTTACCATTAAGTTTAAGAAACATTATTAATAAACAAAAGAAATCAGTAGAAAAGAGTTTAATAGAACTTAAAAATTATTCTCTTTTAGAAGGAATTTTATTATAATAAAATAGGGAATAAAAGTGCTTTTTCGAGTATTTAAATTTAACATCTATCAAAACTTACTTTTATTAAATACTAAAAAACCTTTAAGAGAAATCTTAAAGGTTTTTAAATTTTTATATTGTAAATAAACATACTATTTATTCTTTTAATGTTATTTTTAATACAGCTTTAGAATCGCAAACATTATTTTTAAGTTTATTAGGTGCAATTTGTAACTCAAAAGTTTTACCAACATAACTATTTGGTGCTAATTCAAAATCTTTAAAAAGTTTGTTTTCATTATCTTCAATAGTTATTGCTTTTTCATTAATATCTGTAAAAAAGTATAAATTCCCTTCATTTCCATCAAATACTGCTTCATCAATTTGAATACTATTATTGGTGTTTAATGTGTTCAAATCTACATTTGTAGTTGATATAAACATAACAATGGTTCCTAAAAAAGTGGCTAAATATTTCATAATGTTGGTTTTTAAATAGTTAAAAATTTGGTTTCAATCTCGTGTATAGATTTTAAATTAGTATCTATTAATGGAATTATAGAATCAGTTAACTCTAAAATTATTTTATTAGATGAACTGTTTTTCAGTGAATTTACTAACTCCTTTTGTTTTATAACTTTGCTCTGAATCATTTCAATTCTATCTTCAAAAACAAGTTTATCATATAATTTTAAACTTGATTTATCGTTATTATAAGGTACAGAAACCATAATTGCAGAAGATGCTAATTTAATTTCATCTAAAATTTTAAGATGTTTATTTTTTAAATTATTGATAATCTTTCTTTTCGATTCTTCGAGTTTAGAGTTTTCAACAATTTCACAAATGTCAATTACTTCAATAACAGTTTTACTTGTATTAACAAGCAGTTTGGCTTGTTCTTTATTAGTTTTTATTCTTTCAACAGAATTTTTTGATGATTTTTCATTTTCATCATTCTTATTAACAATATAGTTACAAGAATAAAGTGTTAAAATTGTTATTAAGATTAAAACAGCATGTGTTTTTTTACTAATTCTATACATAATACTAATTGATATTTTATACTACAAAGATCAGCATAAGATCAACTTTTTATGTTACATGTTTTTTTAGTAGAGTTATAAAATTCCCATATATGAGATTTTTAATAATAAAAACCTTTAAATTATTATTTAATTTTAGTCAAACAGGAAAAAATGTTTGACAAGTATCATATAATTATCAACGATTAAATAGGTAAGTACACTTCAAAGATGGCCCCTTTGTCTGGAGTTCCGTTTGCAAAAATATAGCCTTTGTGGTTTTCTACAATTTTTTTACAGATTGATAACCCAATTCCTGTTCCAGAAAACTCACTTTTTCCATGAAGCCTATTAAATAGGACAAATATTTTTTCTGCATATTCATTTTTAAAACCAATTCCATTATCTGTAAATGTTAGTTTATGATAATGTTCTTTTTTTGGTTTTATTAATTTATCATCTTCAATAGCATTTATTCTACTATACTGAATAGAAATTTCTGGTGTAGCATCTTCTTTTTGATATTTTATAGAATTACTAATTAAATTAGAAAATAATTGTTGAATTTGAAACGGAATTACATACATTACAGGAAATGTATCTGAAGTAATTAAAGCGTTAGAATCGGATATTGCTTCTGCTAAATCTTGTTTTGCACCTTCTAGGATTAAATTGATATTGGCTGTTTCAAAAACTTTTTCAGATTTATTGGTTCTAGAAAATTGTAATAAATCGTCTATTAATAAACGCATTCTTGAAGCTGCATTTTGTATTCTAGAAACATATACAAGTCCATTTTTAGATAAATTTTCAGATTCCTTATCTACCAAACGTGATAAAAATGTTTGAATTTTACGCAGAGGTTCTTGTAAATCATGACTTGCAACATGGTTAAAAGCAGAAAGTTCTTTGTTGTTTCTTTCTAATTCAACATTTCTTTCTTCTAACAATCTAAAGCTTTCAAATTCATCTGTAACATCTGAAGTTGTACCAATTAGTTTTCTAATACCATCTATTTCTAAAACTTGTGCATAAGATTTAAAGCGTTTTATATTACCACTTTTTTGTATTACTCTATAATGAACAAATGGTAAATGTTCATTTTCCATCATAGCTGCTACATCTTTTTCTAGTTTTTCTCTATCATCTGGATGAACATACTCCATAAAAGTATCTAAATTAGGTTTAAAAGATTGAGGTTGTTCTCCTAATAAACGATACAGATTGTCAGAATATATATAGGTTTCTTCTTCAATATCCCAAATCCAGTTACCATGTTTGCTAATTATTTCAGATTGATTTGCAGATTCTTTAAAGGTTTCTAATTCCTCATTATAGCTCTTTAAGGAATCTATATCTTTCGTTATTTTATAGTATGCTAATAAAACGAGTGCTATTGATAATAAAATAAGGAAAAATAAAAAGATAGGTGTTAATAATACATCAGTTTGGTAGTCTTCTTGTCTTCTTAATAATTCCACTCTTTCGTGTTCAGTCATTTCAGAAATTTTACTTCTAATGGCGTCCATTAACTCCTTTCCTTCAAAAAAAACGGGATCAAATTTGGGGCTCTCTAAATTATCATTGACAGAAAAACTAGAGGATCTTTCAAAATTATTAAGTCTTTTATCAATTAAAGAACTTAAATCTTTTAATTTATTTTGCTGAAAATCGTTTTCTTTTGTAAGTTCTTTAAGTTCTGCAAAACTATTATTTATACTTTCTCTACTATTAACATATGGGTCTAAATACAGAGAGTCGTTTGTAATTATAAAACCTCTTTGCCCAGTTTCTGCATCTTTTAAATAAGAAAATATCTGCTCTAATTGCACATTAACCATATAGGTTTCTACAACTAACTCAGAAGATTTAGAAAGGTTTTTGGTTGTTTTAAAAGCAGTAGCTCCTGCAACTACAATAATCAATAAAGCTAAGTAGAAAGATATTTTAATAAATAAAGGAGATTTTTTTTTAATTCTTGTAATCATTATAAACGTAATAAAAAGTTATCTTTATTTAAACCATTTGTATGATATTGCCAATTTAAGGTAACAACGTCAGACAATACTTTTTTTAAACTTTTAAAATCGCTTGGTTTTTTTATGTAAATATTTGCGCCCAAAACAAAAGTGTTTTCTACATCTTCTTCAGACGATGATGTGGAGTAAATTGCAATAGCAACATCATTAAATTTTTCGTCAGCTCTTAATTCTTTTAAACATTCTAAGCCAGATTTTCTTGGCATATTTAAGTCTAAAAAAAGTACTTGAGGTAAAATAGCATCTTCACTATTAAAATAATCCATCAAATAAACTCCGTCGTTAAAAGTACTAACTCTAGTTTTTATTTTTAATTCATCAAAAGCTTCAGAAAAAAATAAGCGATCATCTTCATCATCATCTGCCAATACTACATTTATATAATTTTCATTCATAACTTATTTTTTAAGTAATTCTTTTCTTTTTGCTATTATCCTTTGAAAAGAAGAAGGTGTAATGCCTGTGGTTTTTTTAAATTGAGTGCTTAAATGTGCTACACTTGAGTAATTTAATTTAAATGCAATTTCTGTTAAACTTAAGTTTTCTTTTAAAATTAATTGTTTGGTATATTCTATTTTTTGAAGAATTATAAAATTTTCTATGGATGTATACGTAACTTCAGAAAATAAATTAGCTAAATACCCATAACTATGATCTAATGTTTCCGATAAATATACAGAACTTTTTACATGTAGATTGTTATCTTCATTAAAAACCATATCTATAATAGTATCCTTTATTTTTTGCACTAAAATACTTTTCTGGTCTTGTACTATTTCTATATGATACTCACTTAATTTTTCAGCTAACTCCTCCATAGTTTCTTTACTGGGAGAACCCTGCAAATCTACTTCACCAAAACCAAGCATAGTATGTTTAATTTGTGTGTTGTTAAGTGTATTTTCTAACACCTTAGTGCAAACTGAATGCAAATCGAATTTTACAAATATTTTCATTAACTATAATTAAATTAGCGTTTTATAAACCAAAAAATCTTTCAATAAAAATAAGTAAATTAATTTTTATTAGTATAATTTTACCGAGAAATAAATAGCTAATTACCTTAATCGTTTTGTTATGAAAGATTACACTAATTTTTATAAAAATATCAGTAAAAATCAAATTTCATTAAAAGATTTATTACAAAATGAAAATTTATTTAGCAGTGTACCAAAGAATTGGCATATTTTAGTGACAGATGTTCAAGGGTCTTCTAATGCAGTAGCAGAAGGCAAACATAATGATGTAAACTTAACAGCGACTGGTAGTATTATCGCAGTTTTAAACGCCTTAAAAAAGATAAATCCAAGTTTAAGAATTCCTTATTTTTTTGGTGGTGATGGAGCAACATTTATGGTGCCATCATCAATTATAGATGATTTAATGATTGTTTTAACAGATTATAGTTTGCACATTAAAAGAACATTAGGCTTAGATTTAAGAGTTGGTAGTTTAATTGTAGATGATGTGTATCAACATAAATATACTTTAAGAATATCAAAATTAAAAGTAAACAATTACTTAACAACACCAGTAATTCTTGGTAATGGCTTAAAATTTGCCGAATCTAAAATTAAAGAAAAATTCACGAAAGAAACCACTTTAAAAGACAAAGCAATTGAGATAGATTTAGAAGGAATGGAGTGCAGGTGGGATGAAATTTATCCTTCAGGAAACAATAAAAAAGTAGTTTGTCTTTTAATTGGTGCTACTAGCGAAACTAAACAGGCAGAGGTTTTTAATGAGATTATGAATGAGATAGATTACATTTTTGGTAATTTAAATAAACGTAATCCTATAACCATGAAAAAGTTAAAGCTAAAACCAACTTTAGAGAAAATTAGAAAAGAAATGCACACAAGAATTGGTGTTTTTAAAAGTGCATATTTAATGAACAATTGGCTAATTACTTTTTTCGGACAATATTATTTTAAATTTTTTAAAGCAGGTAAATTGTATTTATACAGAGTTACCCAACTTTCTGATACAATTATGTTAGATGGTTCTATAAATACTGTAATTTCTGGTGATGAAAAACAGTTAGGTAAACTGAGGTTTTTTCTGGATACTTTAGAAACACAAAAGAAAATTGTATACGGTTTTCATAAAACGTACGCTTCTATTATGTCTTGTTATGTAGAAGATAGAGAGAAAAAACACATACATTTTGTAGATGGTACAGAAGGTGGTTATACAGCTGCTTCTGCTGAGTATAAAGTAAAATTAAGAAAACAGTATATCTCTAATTTTTAGAGACATACTGTTCTTATTAAATAACTCCCCAGTCATAATATTATGCAGATATTGCTACCATTTTATTGTTTTTCTTGTAAGTTACAGGAGAACAATTATATTTTTCTTTGAATATTTTAGAGAAATAACTTCTACTACTAAAACCTAAACTATATACAATTTCAGATATGCTTAAATCGGTTGTAGAAATTAATTCTTCAGCTTTTGTAAGTCTTACATATTTAACATATTCACAAATTGTTAATCCATGTAAAAGTTTAAAACCTTCTTGTAATTTTGCAGCTGTTAAACCAGATTTTCTTTCTAATTCAGTTATTTGCAAGTTTGTGTCGTAATAATTTTGAATGTATTCTGACATTTCTTTTACAATACTCATCTCGTTTTTAGTTAAAGATGCAGCTCTAATTTCAGAATTACTAATATCGATATTATGTTGCTCAATTTCTAAAGCCAATACTACATTTACAAAACCATTAATTAACAAAGTTCTTACGATTCCTTCATTTTTAATAGCATCAATTTGCTTTATAGTTTCAGAGATTTTAAAGTTATAAGATCCACAATAGAAAAAGTCAGCTTTCTTATTATTGATAAAAATATCTCTTAATTTATTGTTGATGCTTGAATTCTCTAAAGTTGTATTTACAGAAATTAAAGTACTCTTTATGTTGATGCCACTTTTAAGTTCTAATACATTTGCAGAAGACTCAATATTGGCAATGATGCTTGTTTGAAAAGCCTCTATCGTTAATTTTTTTGTTTGCTTTTCAAAAGAATGAGAAAGTTCACCTTTACTACAATACATAAAGTTAACGTTTGTTTTTGCACTATTTGTAACAACAATCTTTAAGTCTTCTTTACAGGTTAAATCGAATTCTAAAAAAGTAACACCATTTTCTAACTCAATACCTCTAATACTTCCAGATCCTAATTGTCTATCAATTTCGAATTCAGTCTCTTTATGATACGTTGTTAACTTTCCTCCTAAATCATTTTGTAAAGTTGTAAAAATTGATTTCTTATCGAACAAATTTAAATTTATAGTCTTCATGGTTGATTGTTTTCTAGTTAATAATTCTTTTTTGTGTGTTACATAATAATCACACTGCAAAGAAACAACCAACATCAACTTTTGGTGTTACACAATTTTTTCGTTCTGTTATAAGATTTCAATTTTTCAATAAAAATAATCTGTAAATTCTGTAAATCATCATCTTTATATAAGATGTTTTAAAAATAAATGTGATTTTATAGGTTTGTAAATCAGTTTAATAGATGCTTTTTAAGTTCGATGTCTAAAAAGTAAACTTTATATAGTTAAGTTTTTAACTTTTAGATTTTAAAATAATTTCCTCAAAATCTGCAGTTCTTTCAGCATTTGTAAATAAGCTTTGCGCTTCTTTTGGAGGTATTGTTAATTTTCTTTTTGATAAATCAATCCAAGCTCCATGAACTTTTATAATAGCAGAAAGCTGACCAGCTTCATTAAAAACTTCGTGAGTAAGTTTCCAACGTTCACTCTTTTTTGAGATTCCAGATAATTTCATGTTTACAGAAATATTTTCTCCTAAATTTATTTCTTTTCTAAAGGAAGTGTATTCTTCAAACAAAATAGGTCCAAGATTATGTTTGGTAAATTCATCAATAGAAAAATTTTGAGATTTAAAATAACGAACTCTCACTTCTGCAGCATATTCATTATATGCTGTGTGACGCATGTGTCTGTTTGGGTCAAAATCCGACCATTTTGTTGGGAATGTAATTTGGTATGTCATATAGTTTAAGAAATAATTAGTCAATAAAATGAAACCATTTTTGATTTATGAAAACACCTCTTTTCAAATATTCATCAAAATAATTCCAATATTTTAAATTTTTTATGATTAAATCAAAAGGATAACTGCCATAATAAACAGAATATTCTCCATTAGGCAGAATAATTAAAAAACTAGAATATTCAATTTTGTACGGAAAAAACAATTGTTTTAAAATGCTTTTGTGATCTTCAAACCAATCATCTTCATTGATTAATTCTGAATGATTTTTTATAAAAGAGTTTTTATCGTATATTTTATAGTAGTTTATTTTTAAATCTTTAAATTCGGGTTGTTTCTTGCTTTTAGTTACCCAATTTTGAATAATTTTAAAATCTCTTTTTCTTTTTGCTTTTTCATCAAACTCGTGAAAGTAACTTATAATTATTGGTAAAGAATCTATTATTTCCTTTTTTGAATATTCAATTAGGTTTTTTTTAATTAAAAAGTATTGCTGAAAATTTAAGTAACCTCTTCTAGATCTTTCTATTAATCTTATTGATGTTTTATCGTTTGTTTTATATTTTATCGATTTAAAAAATTTATCTGATTTAGAACTTAATACTTCATTATAGTAAGTTTTTTTTACAGTATCATTCCCTAAAATGTAATATTCATTTTGAGAAAATACATTATAGATACTCAAAAAAAAACCAAAAAATAACGCTAATTTTCTCATCAATATAAAATTAAAAAACCTGATATGTTTCAGAAACACATCAGGCTTATATAGTTGTTGTTTTACTTTTTTAGTTTTTTACGATTTCGCCTTTTTCTCTCAACCTTAACTCACTTAAAACATTTAAAGCTTCAGAAACATACATGTCTTTTGCTAAGTTTTTGTGCCAAGCAACTCTTTTGTCAGCTAAATCTTGGTTGGTTTTAAATAAGTTTTGTTCATATTTAGGAGATAAAAAAGTTAAGTTCGATTTATAATCGAAAACAGATTTAAACTTACCTGCTTCTTTTTCTTTAGCATCACCTTCAGTGAAAAAAGTTTTTGAATTTAAAGAAAAAGTAGTTTCATCTTGACTCTTCTTTAACCATTTTGCATATTCGTTTACCATTTTAAAATTGGTATCATTTGCAATTCTTTCTTTACTATTATAAACAACGTCGTTAAAGTTAGCATATGAATTTGTTTGTGTATATTTTGCTTGAGGTACTTTATCCCAAGCCAAAGCTCCATCTAAATCACGCTCACCAAACTTCATATAGCTATATCTGCTTGGCATTGCAATATCTGAATATACACCTTCCTTTTGTGTAGAACCTCCATTAACTCTATAAAATTTTTGAATGGTCATTTTTAAGAACCCTAAATCTTTCTCGTATTTTGGGTAAAATTGATTAATAGGTAAAATATTCTGAACAGTTCCTTTTCCATACGTTTGGTTTCCACCTAAAATAACCGCTCTTTTATAATCTTGCATGGCTGCTGCAAATATTTCTGAAGCAGATGCAGAAAATTCATTCACCAAAACTACAACAGAACCTTCCCATTGAATTTGTGGATCTATATCTTCTTTCACAACAGGATCTTCTCCTCTATATTTTACTTGTACAATTGGTCCTTGGTCTATAAACAATCCAGAAATTTCAATGGCTGTTTTTAAAGAACCACCACCATTATTTCTTAAATCGACAATTAAACCAACTACACCCTCTGCTTTTAATCTTTCAATTTCCTTTTCCATATCTTTTGCAGAATCTCTGTAATTATCATCGCTAAAATCTATGTAAAAACTTGGTAAATCTATAATTGCATATTTCTTTCCGTTTTTCTCTACAATGCTACTTTTTACAAAAGTTTCATCTAGTTGAACAACATCTCTAATAATAGAAATCACTTTTATAGAGCCATCTAATTTTTTCTTAACTGTTAATCGTACTTCAGTTCCTTTAGGACCTTTAATAAATTTGATGGCATCATCTAAACGCATTCCAACAATATCTAAAGGCTCTTCATCTCCTTGAGCAACTTTTAAGATGATATCATCTGGTTCCAAGTCTCCTTGTTTAGAGGCTGGCCCACCAACTACTAAATCAGATATATGTGTGTAAATTCCTTTTTTCTGTAAACGAGCTCCAATTCCTTCTAGTTTTCCAGAAATAGTTTGATCAAAACGTTCTTTAATTGCAGGATCCATATAGGTTGTATGAGGATCAAAAGCACCAACTACAGAATTTAAAAAAGTAGAAAACCAATCATCATGTTCTAGTTCCTCAATTCTTATGTACAAATCGTCCATATTTTTTAGGACTTCTTTTCTAGCTTCTCTTTCTATAGTTGCAAAAGATTTTACTTTAAAGTTTTTATCTTTTTCAAGTTTGTTTTTTTGCAAATCTGTTTGCTCTTCAATTCTACTTAATGTTTGTAATTTTAATTGTTTTCTCCAATAATCAATTAATTCACTATCGTTTTTAGCAAAAGGTACTTTTTCATAATCTAAATCTATTGTTTCGTTTTCATTAAAATTAAAAGGTTGTGCTAATAAATCTCCGTAATAAGATTTTGCATTTTTAATTTTATGTAAAAAACGACCATAAACTAATTTATAAAAAGATAAATCATCCTCTAAAAGCTGATTATCAATTTTATATTTATACTTAGAAAATTCTTTCAAATCTTCTTGCGTAAAATATCTTTTACTTGGGTCTAAACCATCAATAAAACTATTATAAACGATTTCAGAAAAATCATCGTTCATATCTTTTACCACAAAATGGCCTCTTGTTAAAATGTTTTTCAAAACGTAAATTAAAACCTTATCTTTTTCAGGGTCATTATTTACATCAGAATTTACCTCAGAAGCATTTATAGATAAGCTGCTTATCAATAAAAAAAATGCTAAAAAAGGAATGCTAAATCTAAATTTCGTCTTCATGTATATAGTGTCGTTATTTTTATTCATTAATTACGGAACTACTAAAATAGTGCCATAATTTGGAACTGCTACAATATTAATTAAAAATTGATCTTTTTACTCTTTATAAAATGTTAAAAAGATTATCGTGTAAAATAAATTATCTTTGTTCAAATAGATTCTAAATTCAATATTTAAAATTGAGAATTAATAAGAAATGATAATCGTTTTTTAATCAAAAATATTGAACATTAAACATACATTCATGCAAGAAAGACCTTTAATTTTAGTGACTAATGATGATGGAATTACAGCTCCAGGAATTAGAGCACTTATAAAAATAATGAATAAAATTGGAGAAGTGGTTGTGGTTGCTCCTGATAGTCCACAAAGTGGAATGGGACATGCAATTACTGTTGATAACGTGTTAACTTGCAATCCTATAACTATAGATGATGGACCACAATTAGAATATACTTGTTCTGGAACTCCTGCAGATTGTGTAAAAATGGCCATTAGCGAAATTTTAAATAAAAAGCCAGATTTATGCGTATCAGGTATTAATCATGGTTCAAATTCGTCTATAAACGTAATTTATTCAGGAACTATGAGTGCTGCAATTGAAGCTGGTATTGAAGGAATTCCTGCAATTGGTTTTTCGTTATTAGATTTTAAATGGCATGCAGATTTTAAGCAATGTGAGGATTTCGTGAAAAATATAACCTTAAACACACTTTTAAATGGTTTGCCAGAAGGAATTGTTTTAAACGTAAATATTCCTAATTTAAAGAAAGAAGAAATAAAAGGAACTAAAATTTGCAGACAAGCAATGGGAGTTTGGAAAGAGATTTTCGACAAACGAAAAAGTCCTTTTGGGAAAGAATATTATTGGCTTTCTGGCGAATTTGTAAATAGAGATAAAGGGCAAGATACAGATGTTTACGCTCTAGAAAATGGGTTTATATCTATTGTTCCAGTTCAGTTCGATTTAACAGCACATCACATGATTCAAAAATTAAACTCTTGGGAACTGTAAAAAAAGATATTTTAATAGGCATTGTAGTCTCGTTATTTGCTACAGCTGGAGGCTGTTTTTTATACATTGAATATTTCTCTAAATTCAGTTTTAGTGAAACATTACAAATGATACAAGATGGCAATTTATATGGCAAAATTTTATCGATTGCTGCAATTCCAAATTTATTTGTATTCTTTGTATTTATTAAAAAGAAACAAGATAATAGAGCAAAAGGAGTTTTAATAACAACCATTGTAATTGCTTTAATTACGCTGGTTTTAAAATTTATTTGATGAAATATTACTTAATTGCAGGCGAAGCTTCAGGAGATTTGCATGGCTCAAATTTAATGAAAGCCTTATACAAAGAAGATCCAGGTGCAGATATCCGTTTTTGGGGTGGAGATTTAATGGAGAAGGTTGGTGGTACTTTAGTTTTTCATTATAAAGACAGGGCTTTTATGGGCTTTTTCGAAGTTGTAAAAAACCTTCCAAAAGCATTAACGCTTATAAAACTATGTAAAAAAGATATTGCCGAATTTAATCCAGATGTTGTTGTTTTTATAGATAATTCAGGATTTAATTTAAGAATTGCAAAGTGGGCGAAATTGCAAGGCTTCAAAACAAACTATTATATTTCACCACAAGTTTGGGCAAGTAGAGCTGGTAGAGTAAAAGATATAAAAAGAGATGTGGATACCCTTTTTGTAATTTTACCATTTGAAGAAGAATTTTATAAAAAATACAATTACAAAGTTGAGTTTGTTGGCCATCCTTTAATTGATGCAATTGCAAATAGAGAACAAGTTAGTATTAAAGATTTTAGAAAAAAACACGATTTAGGTGATAAACCAATTATAGCTTTATTACCTGGAAGTAGACAGCAAGAAATAACAAAAATGCTTGCTGTTATGTTAGATATGGTAGATGTGTTTCCTGATTACAAATTTGTAATTGCTGGTGCTCCAAGTCAAGATTTTTCTTTTTATGACACCATTATTGGAAACAGAAAAGTTAGTTTCATCAACAATAAAACCTACGATTTATTATCAGTTTCTACTGCAGCTATAGTAGGTTCTGGAACTGCAACTTTAGAGACAGCTTTATTTAAAGTACCACAAGTTGTGTGTTACAAAGGAAACTCAATATCTTACCAAATTGCAAAAAGAATCGTTACTTTAAAATACATTTCTTTGGTGAATTTAATTATGGATAAAGAAGTAGTTACAGAATTAATTCAAGACGATTTTACAAGAATAAACCTTAAAAAAGAATTGACTAAAATTTTAGAGACTTCTCATCGTGAAAAATTATTTTTAGAATATTTTGAACTTGAAAAAAAGCTTGGTGGAATTGGAGCATCTGCAAAAACAGCAAAATTAATTGTAGAAGGATTAAAGAAATAAGTTATATGAAAAATAGTTTATTTCTTTTAGTTTTTTCGTTCATATTATTTAGTTGTGGAGCTTCAAAAAGTGGCGTTTCAAATTCAAGAAAACCAATTTTAAAAGCCGATCAAATTGTAGCAAACGCTTTAAATTATGAAGGCGTAAAATATAAATATGGAGGAACAACCAAAAGAGGAATGGATTGTTCTGGAGTAATTTATGTTGCTTTTGGCGAAGAAAATTTTCAGTTGCCAAGAGTTTCTAGAGAAATGGCTAAGGAAGGTAAAAAAATCGCCCTAAAAAAAGTAGCTAAAGGCGATTTGTTATTTTTTAAAACTAAAAAAAGTTATAAAAATATCAATCATGTAGGTTTGGTGGTTTCAAATAAAAATGGACAAATTCGTTTTATACATTCCACAACTTCAAGAGGTGTAATTGTCTCTTTATTATCTCAAAAATACTGGGCAAAAGCGTTTGTGAAAGCGACTAGAGTTTTGTAAAAAGCTTATATTTATTTTTTTCACTACCTTTAACTAGCTATGAAAAAGGTATTTAATTATTTACCCTTACATTTTATTGTGCTCTTAATTATTGGAATTCTGACACAATTCTATATCAATTTATGGAATTTTGGTTTCATAAACTTATTTCTATTACTGGGATTAATAGCCATATTATTTTTTGTAATTCCTCAGAAAATTATCAGAACTTTTTTAGCATTTTGCCTTTTCTTTTTTATAGGGATTTCTGCTGTGTTTTTTAACAATGATACAAATTATAAAAACTATTATCAACATGCTATAAAACAACAATCTTCTGTAATTTTAAAGGTTGAAAAAGTATTAAAACCTAGTGCATATCATTTTAAATATGAAGCAATCGTTTTGCAAGTTGATTCATTAAAAACGAAAGGGAAAATACTACTAAATATTTCAAAAGACAGCATTTTAAATCCTTTAAAGGTTGATGAATTATTGTATGCAAAACCAGCATTTGTACCAATAAATGCTCCTTTAAATCCACATCAATTTGATTATAAATTCTATTTAGCCAAACAAGGCATTTATCAACAAGTATTTTTAGAAAAAGAGAGTTTTAAAAGTTTGGGTTTAGATCAGTTTTCTTTTATTGGTGTTGCAGCAAAAATTAGAGATAAAGTTCAAGAATCACTTCAAAAATATTATTTTAAAGTTGATGAGCTAGCTGTGATAAATGCATTGTTATTAGGACAAAGACAAGAAATTTCCAAAGATTTAATTGAAGATTATTCAAAAGCAGGAGCCATCCATATTTTGGCAGTTTCTGGTTTGCATGTTGGTATCATATTATTAATTTTATCAAGTTTGCTAAAACCTTTAGAGAGAATAAAAAACGGACGCGTTTTAAAAACTATACTCATTGTTTTATTATTGTGGATGTTTGCTTTTGTTGCAGGTTTATCAGCAAGTGTTGTAAGAGCAGTAGCTATGTTTACTTTTTTGGCAATTGGTTTGTCCTTTAAACGAAAAAATGTCATATTATTTTCTTTGATAACATCCATGTTTTTCTTGTTACTTTTTAAACCAATGTTTTTGTTTGATGTTGGTTTTCAATTAAGTTATTTAGCCGTTTTTGGAATTATTTGGATTCAGCCAAAATTGTATAAAATTTACAAACCAAGATTTAAATTAGATGATAAAATTTGGCAATTATTTACAGTTTCAGTTGCTGCTCAATTAGGAGTTTTGCCATTGAGTTTGTATTATTTTCATCAGTTTCCAGGATTATTTTTATTATCAAACTTATTGATAATTCCATTTTTAGGAGCAATTTTAATTGGCGGAATTATTATTATAATTTTAGCGCTCACAGATTTTCTTCCTCAATTTTTAGCGGAAATTTATGGGTACATCATCTCTTTAATGAACAATTTTGTAAGTTGGATTTCTAAACAGGAACAATTTTTATTTACAGATATTTCACTTTCCTTTTTAATGATGTTCGTTAGCTATTTAGCAATTATTATCGGAGTTCATTTTATGATAAAAAAATCGACTAAAAAACTCATTTACTTTTTAGCTTCTCTATTAATTATTCAAAGTGTTTTCTTGTTCGAAAATTATCAAAAGAAAAATAAAAACGAATTTATTGTTTTCCATAAAAGTAGAAATTCTATCATAGCTAATAGAGCAGGAGTAAAGGTATTCGTAAATCACGATTTAGATTTTTTAGGGATAGAAAGTACAAATGCGATGGTTTCTTATCAAGTTGGAGAAAACGTGAAATCAACATATAGCCAAGAAATTCCAAACATTTTAGAATTTAAAAATCAATCAATTTTAATAGTAGATAGTTTAGGAATCTATAATGTAAAAAATATTAAAAGTCCAATTGTTATTTTGCAATATTCCCCAAAAATAAACCTAGAAAGACTGATAAAAACCTTGCAGCCAACCCAAATTATTGCAGATGGTAATAATTACAAAAGCTACATTTACACATGGAAGGAAATTTGTAAACAACAAAAAACTCCATTTCATCACACAGGACAAAATGGAGCTTATATTTTAAAGGAATAAAACCTTAAATGTTACTTTTGAATTCTTTCTCAAAATCTGCCCATTCTTTGTCTTTATAGGCGTTTGTTTTAAAATAAGCCAATATTACTTCAAATTTTTCTTTTGATAAATACCCAGGAATTTTTTGCAACATTTTTTCTTTTTCAGTCATGAAAATTGTGGTTGGGTAAGTCAATTGTCCTTCCATTAAAGCAGCAGATAATTCATGATATTCTGTTCTGCCTTCTTTTTTATATTTAAAAGTGTTTCCTTTATAAATAATGTCTTTTTTGCCTTCTCCATCCATTTTTATGGCATAGAAGTGTTCATTTACATAATCGATAATTACCTTATTGGAGTAGGTTTCTTTATCCATTTTTTTACAATAGCCACACCAATCTGTATAAATATCAATTAGCATAGGTTTTGGGTTTTCTTTATTCAGTTCAATTGCTTTTTCAAAAGAAAGCCAATTAATTTTATCTTGTGCTTTAGTGCCAAAACTAAGAGCTATAAGTGCAAATAATAAAAGTGTTTTTTTCATATTTTGTAAATTACAAATGATGTGCCAAAGTTAATAAATATCATTTGATTTTAGAATCTATTAATTTTTGAGCATAAAAAAACCTCATAAATTGTAATTTATGAGGTTTTGTGATTTTTATATTCTAGTTTTCTGCTAATTCAAAACCTTCAGTTAATTCATCATCTTTAGCTTTTTTATCTTCAGCTCCATGAGTAAGTCTCTTTAATGGTTTTAAAATGGCAATTATTAACAATCCAAAAATTGTACAAGTAACTGCAATTCCTGTAAATACTTGAAAATCACTAGCATTTTCAGAAAGACCACCTACAAAACCTGCTACTTTATTCCCTAAACCAGTAGCTGCGAAATAAGCTCCCATCATAAAAGAAGCATATTTTAAAGGTGCTAATTTAGTAATAAAAGATAAGGCAACTGGAGATGCACATAATTCACCAATTGTATGAAATAAATACGCTAAAACCAACCAGATCATTGCAGATTTTTCTGCAACTTCATCTCCATTCATTACAACATCAGAAGCAGCTTTACTCATAAAGAAAAAACCAAAAGCCATGATAATTACACCAATTGCCATTTTAAAGATAGAAGAAGATTCTTTTCCTTTATTTTTCCATTTATGCCAAAAACTACCAACAGCAGTTCCTAAAACAATAATGAAAAATGCGTTAATAGATTGAAAAACAGCTGCTGGAATTTCATTACCAATTAAAGGCAAAGAAAAAGATAACATTCTATCTGTCTTTTGTTCTGTATATAAACTCATTAAACCTCCTGCTTGTTCAAAAGCACCCCAAAAAACAATGATAATTATGAAAGATAAAAACATCACTAACATTCTATCTTTTTCAACTTTATTTAAAGGTTTTTTTAATAAATCTTTATTTGGTGAATCTTTACCTCCTATAAAATCTCCAACACCTTGTAAATATTTTAAACCAAACATATAAACAACTTGTCCTAAAGCCATTCCTATACCTGCTAATCCAAAACCATAATGCCAACCCCATTTTGCAGCAACTGCTCCAACAAGTAAAGCACCTAAAAATGCTCCTAAATTAATACCAATATAAAAAACGTAGAAACCTTTATCTCTTCTATCATCACCAGTTTTGTATAAACCACCAACCATTGTAGAAATATTTGGCTTTAAAAACCCAACACCAGATACAATAAAAATAAGACCTGTAAAAAATGCCCATTGCTGATCTACAGCTAAAATACCATGACCAATACACAATAAAATTCCACCTAACATTACTGCTTTTTTCTGTCCCATAAATTTATCAGCAATCCAACCTCCAGGAATGGATGTTAAATAAGCAAACATAGTATAGGTTCCATAAAAAGAAAGCGTTTCTGCATTAGACCAACCAAAACCAGATTGAGGATCTCCAAAAATTACTGGAGCTGCAATGTATAAAGTTAAAATTGCACGCATTCCATAATATGAAAATCGCTCCCACATTTCAACAAAAAAGAGTACATATAATCCAACAGGATGTCCCATTAACTCTTTTTCATGTGGTTTTTTTACTAAAGTATTCATAAGTATCTTTTATTTAGTTGTTTTATTAATTAAATGATTTTCTACAAAATTAGTCATTTTTGTATATAAATTTAAACGCATATTTTTTCCTTTAGAAATTGAATGTGTTCTGTCTGGAACTATAAACTGATCGAATTGTTTGTTAGCTTCAATCAATGCGTTTGTCATTCTGAAACTATTTTGAACATGCACATTATCATCTCCAGTTCCATGAACTAATAAGTAATTACCTTCTAATTTATCTGCATAGTTTATAGGCGAATTGTCATCATAACCACTTGCATTTTCTTGTGGAGTTTGCATATAACGTTCTGTATATACAGAATCGTAAAAACGCCAAGAAGTTACAGGAGCCACAGCAATTGCTGTAGAAAATATGTCATTTCCTTTTAAAAGACAATTTGTGCTCATAAAACCTCCATAAGACCAACCCCAAATCCCGATATTATTTTTATCAATATAAGAACGTTCTGCTAATTTTTTAGCGGCAGCAATTTGGTCTTCAACTTCAAACTTACCTAATTCTTTTTGAGTTACTTTCTTAAAATCAGCTCCTTTTAAACCTGTTCCTCGTCCATCAATACACACTACAATCATGCCTTTTTGTGCTAACATATTGTGCCAATAATCGTTGGCTGCATTCCATTTATTACCAACTTGCTGAGAACCTGGTCCAGAATATTGAAACATAAACATTGGATATTGCTTATTTTCATCAAAGTCCAAAGGTTTAATCATCCACATGTTTAAATCATTACCATTTATGTTGATGGTAGAAAATTCTTTAGGACTCATTTTATATGTTGCTAAATCCTCTTTTAGTTTAGCATTGTCTTTTATTACTTTTAACATTTCGCTTTCAGCAGTGTATAAAGAATAAATTGGCGGAATTTCTGAAGTAGAATACGTATTGATAAAGTAGTTTAAATTCGTGCTAAAAGCAGCGTTATTTTGCCCTTCTTTATTGCTTAACAACTTTTTATTTTCGCCATCTAAACCAATAGAATACACACCTCTATTTATAGAGCCATTTTCTACAGATTGATAATAAATAGTTTTTTTACTGTCGTTAAAACCATAATAGTTGGTTACTTCCCAATTTCCTTTTGTAATTTGATTGATTAAATTACCATTAAAATCATAATGATAAATGTGATTGAAACCATCCTTTTCGCTAGTCCAAATAAAGCTATTATCAACTAAAAAAGTAAGATTGTCTGTAATATCGATGTAAGCTTTATCAGTTTCGTTCAATAAGATCGTTGATGCGTTTCTTAATGCATTTACTTTATGAAGTTTCAATTCATTTTGATGACGGTTTAACGTTGTTGCAACTAAAATAGCATCATTATTAGACCATTTTATTCTCGGAATATATTCGTAATCACCTAAAGAAACTTTCTTCGTATTTCTGTTTGATAACGTAAACATTTGTAGAGTTACGTCTGCATTTTTTTCACCGGCTTTTGGATATTTAAAAACCAATTGATCTGGGTAATTTTCAGAACCAACTAAATCCATAGAAAAAGTAGGGACATCAGTTTCATCGAAACGTAAAAAAGCTAAATATTGGCTATTCTTACTCCATTCAAAAGCTCTTACAAATGCAAATTCTTCTTCGTAAACCCAATCTGTAATTCCGTTTATAATATGGTTCTTTTTTCCGTCTTTAGTAACTTGAATAAGTGCATTTTTGCTAAAATCCTTTATAAAAATATTGTTGTCTTTTGCATACGCAACTTTTTCATTATCAGGAGAAAAAATAGGTTCTTGAATATCTTTGCCAATTAAAATTAAGTTCTTAGAAGCAACATCATAGGCATAAAAAGTTCCACTATAAGAACGTCTAAAAATCTTTTTGAAATCAGTTCCTAAAATGATTTTTGTTTCATCATTATTAAAACTATAAGAAGAAAAAGAGGCAAGATCGTTTAAATCTGCACTGCTTACAATCGTTTCAACTTTCTCTAAAGTTGCATAACTATATTTATCAACAGTAGTTATTCCGTCTTTATCATTGTTTAAAAGCGAATAAAAATTGCCATTCATGGAGTTTAAAGCATTCATCCTTTCTGGAGAAAATGTACCATCCCAAATTTCTTCGAGAGTAATTTCTTTTTTGTTGGATGTCGCGTTTGTAGATGTGTTTGAGGTGTTTTTTGTACAGCCTATCATAAGTAAGATAGTTCCTAAAATGATTGTGTTTTTCATTTGAGACTTTAGTTTAATAAAAGTTGTTCAAGTTTACGAAATTATTGTGAAAAAAAGAGTCAATTTTATGGAAGTTTTAAAGATTGTGCATTTTTAAAGCAGTTTTGATATTTATTCACGAATATTATATAAAATAATCATGATATTACAAATTATAATCCTAAGAATTATTGATTTTATTTTACCTGTAAGCACAATTAAAGGTGTTTTTTTATTCGTGTTTATGGCTTTTTTACTTGTCGATTTTGCTAATTATCTAAAAATAATAAGGACATTTTAAAGGGATTTGTCTATGTGAAATTATCCCTTTTTACGTTTCATATTCTGTGGTTATCATAACATTTAATAAAGCCTATTTTTCTTTAGATAAACTATATATTTGTAATCATAGAAAAAAACAAGATAGATGTCTAAAATTATTTCTGGTTTTTCAAAATTTTCGAAAGATGAAAAAGTTGATTGGTTGCTAAAAAACTATTTCAAAAACGCACCTGAAGCTCTAAAAATCATACAACAATATTGGAATGATGATGAAAAATTACAACAACTTCATGACGATTTTATAGAAAATACGATTACTAATTTTTACATGCCTTTTGGTGTTGCTCCTAACTTTGTGATAAATAATAGAGAGTACACAATTCCTATGGTTTTAGAAGAAAGTTCTGTAGTTGCTGCAGCTTCTTTGGTTGGTAAATTTTGGAGCACTAGAGGTGGTTTTAAAACGACAGTAATTGGTACCACAAAAATTGGTCAGGTTCATTTTATTTTTGCTGGCAAAAAAGAAGATTTAGAGACTTATTTTGCTAAGAATAAAATCGAATTATTTGCTGCAACAGCTTCCATTACTCAAAACATGGAAAAGCGTGGTGGAGGTATTTTAGATATTAAATTAGTTGATAAAACTGATAAATTAGCCAACTATTACCAATTGCATATCACTTTTGAAACGAAAGATTCAATGGGTGCAAATTTTATAAATTCTTGTTTAGAAGCTATTGCCAAAAAGTTTGAAAAAGACGATATAGAAATTGTGATGAGTATTTTATCGAACTACGTTCCTGAATGTTTGGTAAGAGCAGAAGTGAGTTGTAAAATTGAGGAATTGGGAGGAGAAAATCCACAGAAATTTGCAGAGAAATTTTATCAAGCTGTAAAAATTGCTGAAATTGAACCTTTCAGAGCAGTGACTCATAATAAAGGAATTATGAATGGAATTGATGCAGTTGTGTTAGCAACTGGCAACGATTTTAGAGCCATTGAAGCTGGTGCTCATGCATATGCTTCAAGAAGTGGAACGTACACAAGTTTATCTCATTGTACTATTCATAATGGAGTTTTTAAATTTTGGATAGAAATTCCTTTAGCTTTAGGAACTGTTGGAGGTTTAACAGCCTTGCATCCAATGGCTAAATTTTCTTTAGAATTATTACAAAAACCATCTGCAAGAGTGTTAATGCAAATTATTGCAGCAGCAGGTTTAGCACAAAATTTTGCAGCGTTAAGAGCTTTAACGACCAAAGGCATTCAGCATGGACATATGAAAATGCACTTACAAAATATTTTAAATCAGTTTGATGCTACTTTTGTTGAAAAAGAAGCAATAACTGCTTATTTTGATAAAAGAACAGTTTCACATTCTGCTGTTGTAGAAAAATTAAAAAGCTTAAGAAAACCTAAAGTTAATTGGATTGATTTTTTAGATTTTGATACGATTAAATATAAATTATCTTCTTTAAATGAAGATTCAAAACCAGTTTTTGGGCAAATGAATGCGCAACAAATGATAGAACATTTAAGTGCAGTAACTCAAATTGCCAATGGAAACTGGAATGTAAATGTGTTTGTTTCTGATGAAAAAACGGCAAGAAGAAAACCATTTTTACAAACTGAAAACGAATTGCAAACGGGTTTTAGAGCTTCTTTTATAGCTGATGAACCCAGTAAATTAAAATTTAGTTCGATAGAAAATGCCATCGATGATTTGTTATATCAAGTACAATCTTTTTTATTGATTTTTAAACAAGATAAAAACAGAACAGTGGTGCATCCTTTTTTTGGAGAATTAAATTTCGAAGAATGGAAAAAGTTTCAAGTAAAACATTTTACACATCATTTTAAACAATTCGATTTGTTGTAATGAATTATTATTCAAACGGAAAATTATTATTAACAGGAGAATATCTTGTTTTAGATGGCGCAAAATCGTTGGCAATTCCAACAAAATTTGGACAAGATTTAAGTGTAGAGAAAATTAAAGAACCTCAAATTATTTGGGGAAGTTTCACAAATACTGGCGAATGTTGGTTTGAGGCTGTTTTTGATATCCAAAAATTACGTTTGGTAAATTGCTCTTTTAATGCTGATAAAGAAGGAAGTTCAGAAATTATTGCAGAAACGTTATTAGAAATTTTAAAAGAAGCTAAAAGATTAAATCCTGATTTTTTAAATACAGAAAATGGTTTTGTTGTAAAAACAACGTTAACATTTCCTAGAGATTGGGGATTAGGGAGTTCATCAACTTTAATAAACTCGATTGCAAGTTGGGCAAAAGTAGATGCTTTTCAATTGCTATGGAATTCCTTTAAAGGAAGTGGTTATGATATTGCTTGTGCTCAAAATGATTCGCCAATTTTTTATCAAATAAAAAATACAAAGCCAATTATAGAACAAGTAAAGTTCGATCCAACTTTTAAAGAAAACTTATTTTTTGTGCATTTAAATCAGAAGCAAGATTCAAAAGAAGGCATTGCAAAATTTAGAGAAAGTGGAAATGATTTTACAAATGAAATCAAAAGAATTTCAGAAATTTCAGAGGATTTTCTAAAAGCAACATCCATAGAAAACTTTAATAAATTAATTGTTGAGCATGAACAAATTATCAGCAATATTATTAAACTGAAACCTGTAAAAGAGAAATTATTTTCAGATTTTTTTGGAGAAATAAAGAGTTTAGGAGCTTGGGGAGGAGATTTTGTGTTAGCTACAGGAAATGAAGAAACGCCAAACTATTTTAAAAATAAAGGATTTAAAACAGTCATTTCTTATTCAGAGATGATAAAGCCCACCTTAATCCTCCCAAAGGGAGGAAACTCAAATTATTAAAAGAAAATAAAAAGAGCAAAAGTATGAGTAATTCAGAGCAGAGTGAATTTTCCCCTTTGGGGAATAAAAAGGGGCTTCAAATAATAATTATTGGAGGTGGAGCTGCAGGATATTTTACAGCCATAAACGCAAAAGAAAACAATCCAGATTTAGAGATTACAATTCTAGAAAAAGGGAATGATGTTTTACAGAAAGTGAAAATTTCTGGAGGTGGAAGATGCAATGTTACTCACGCTTGTTTCGATCCAAAAGAATTGGTGAAATTTTATCCAAGAGGAGAAAAAGAATTATTGGGGCCTTTTCATAAATTTATGACTGGCGATACTTTTGAATGGTTTGATGATAGAGGAGTTCCGTTAAAAATAGAAAGTGATAATCGTGTTTTTCCAGAAGCAAATACAAGCCAAGCAATTATAGATTGTTTTCAGAAATCTGTGGACGATTTAGGAATTAAAGTGATAACTAATTGTGGTGTAAATGAGGTTCATCAAAAAGATGACAAATGGATTATCACTACTAAAAAAGAAGTTTTCGAAGTTGATAAAGTTGTAATTGCTGCAGGAAGTTCTAAAAAAGTCTGGGAATTGTGTGAAACTTTAGATCATTCTGTCATAGAACCTGTTCCGTCTTTATTTACGTTTAATATTAATGACAAACGTTTGGTAGATTTGTTAGGAACTTCTGTGCCAAATGCCACTGTAAATATTGTGGGTACAAATTTAGAAGCTTCAGGACCTTTGTTAATTACACATTGGGGAATGAGTGGGCCAGCTGTTTTAAAATTGTCTGCTTTTGGTGCAAGAATTTTGGCTGATAAAAATTATCAATATAATGTAGAAGTTAATTGGCTTTCTAGACCCACTGACAAAGTATTGAATGTTTTATTGAACTTAAAAAAGAAGGAACCACGAAAAACAGTTATTTTAAAATCGCCTTTTACAGAAATTTCTAAAAGGTTATGGGAGCGTTTTGTCTTGTTTTCTGGGATTTCTAAAAATCAAAATTGGGCAGATTTAAATAGTTTTCAATTAGAAAAATTAGCAAATGAACTGACCCAAGGAATTTACAACGCCAATGGAAGAACTACGTTTAAAGACGAATTTGTTACTGCTGGTGGAATTGATTTAAAGGAAATAAACTTTAAAAATTTTGAAAGTAAAAAACACAAAAATTTATTTTTTGTAGGTGAAGTTTTAAATATTGATGCAGTTACAGGAGGTTTTAACTTTCAAAATGCTTGGACAGGTGGTTACATTTGTGCCCAAGCTTTGGCAGAAGAGTAGATTTTTAATTATCTAAAATAAATAACATACAGTTTTGTCATTTCGACTTTAGGAGAAATCACATAAAGTTACTCAATTTTATGGTCTTACATTATGGGATTTCTCAATCGCTGAAAAGCTCATTTCGAAATGACAATAAAAATAAAAAAATTATGGCAAGAGCAGAATCAAACGAATTTAAAAACGGAACAAAAGCTCCAGATTTTACTTTATTAAATACTGTTGATGATAAAAACTATTCTTTACATCAATTAAAAGGAGAAAAAGGAACGGTTATTATGTTCATTTGTAATCATTGTCCTTTTGTAATTCACGTAAATGCTGAATTGGTTAAAATGGCAAATGAGTATCAACAAAAAGGAATTAATTTTATTGCAATAAGTGCGAATGATGTTGAGAATTATCCACAAGATGCACCTCAATTCATGAAGCAATTGGCAAAAGATGAAAAGTATCCTTTTCCTTATTTGTATGATGAAACTCAAGAAGTAGCTAAAAGTTACGATGCTGCTTGTACTCCAGATTTTTATGCTTTTGATGAAAATTTAAAAGCCATTTATCATGGACAGTTAGATGATTCTAGACCTGGAAATGGAAAACAAGTAACAGGAATTGATCTTAGAAATGCTTTAGAAAATTTATTCCAAAATAAACCAGTTTTAGAAAACCAAAAACCTAGTGTTGGTTGTGGAATTAAGTGGAAATAATTATTACTATTTTCTATATTTCTTATTCTTTACCACCAAAACTTTTCGCAGTTTCAATCCAATGATCAGCGATTCCTTTAGTGTCTGCACCTAAACATTTTGCCAAATGTAAGGCAGTTGCAATCATTAAAACAGAAGCTTTGTGCAATTCTTCAAAGGTTTGTAGGCTTCCAAATTGTTGTTGAGCTTTTTCTAAAAGTAAATCGTTATGTTTTTTTGCAAATACGATTGGGTTTTCAGTTTCATCCGTAATTTCTGGAATCATTAAAGCATCTAACCAATCTTTGCCGATTTTTTGTGCAACTATTTCAGGAGTTTCATTTCCTAGTTTTCGCCATTCTTTTAAAGTTTCTGTATCTCCAGATTCGGATAAACCAGAATCTAAAAACAACTCAAAACCAATATCAGCAATATTTTGCATCACAATTAAATATTCATCTTGCGCTTTTTCGAACAGATCTGCTTTTTGTCCTTTTAAATAATCACCAACAGACATTTTTGGTAATTCCAAAACTTCAGCACAATCTGTTAAACAAGGAAAAGTTGTTCCTTCAAAAATATACTGAGCTTTATCAAACTGAATTTGGCGACCTAAAGGATATAATCTACAAGCTAAAGGACGACCTTCGTGAACACTACAACCAAAATTAGGAATATATTGGCTACAAGATTTTTGACCTTTTTTATCTTCTTTGCCATCAAAACGTAATTGAATTCCACCAAATTCTGAATATAAATCTCTAAATTCTCTGGGTGTAATTTTTTTGGCTTTGCTAAAACAAACTATTTCCCAAGGATTTAACATGACAGCTTTTCCAAAACAGCAAGTTCCAGATCTTGAGCAGGTTAAAGGTAAAATACTTTTAGAGGTTAGTTTTGTAGTTTGCATTGTATTCGATTTTATTCAGCAATTTCACCTCTTTGAGGTTTTAAAGCATCTCTGTAAATTTTCATATCTTTTTCATCAACAATAATAAATGCAGCAACTAACATTGGGTTATTTTCTTTGATGTCGATTTCGTGAAAAGTCAAGTTTTCAATAGTTGCAAATTCTTTTAAATGAATGGTGTGATGTTTTGCTGTCTCTTTGGCATCTGGACCTCTAAAATCCCACAATAATTTTATTTTTCTACTCATATTTTTTATGTATGGTTGATGAATATAAACAATTCCCCATTTTCAAAAGCAACCTTAACTGTATCTTGAATGCCTTTATTTCTGGTTCCAATTCGTTCTCCAAAAACTAAATTTTCATTATTTAATTGATATTCCAAACCTTCAGTAATTATATTAGTGGCTTTTGGAAACGGAATTAAAGAAACAATTTTGTCTTTGCAATCAGAAATTTTTGTGCTTTTATCAGCTAAAAAATAACGACTATGATTATCAATAAAAGTAAGTTTAAGTTTTTCTTTAAACTGAATTGCTGTGTGTAAATTCCCTAAAAAATGATCTTGTTCTTTTCCACTTGCACCAAAAACATCAATATGATTAAAACCTTTGTCAAATAAGATTTGCAATATTTTATCAAAATCTGTAAAATCTTGATTTGGTGTTTTTATCACTTCAATTTCTTTTGGAATTTCTTGTAAAGAATCAAAATCGCCAGCAATAAAATTAGGTAAAATGTTGTGTTTTTTTAAATATTGGTAAGCGCCATCAGTTGCACAAATCATATCATATTTTGATATATCTGGAACTTCATTTGGAGTTTCGCCATTTAATAATAAAAAAACTTTTTTGATTTTCATTTTTGCAAAAATACAAACAAAAAAGCATCAGTTCTAATTTTAGAAATGATGCTTTTTATTGAAAAGAATAAATTGATTTTATTTTTTCATCGAAGTCAAAATAATGGTAAACAATTTTCCTATTAAAAAAATGACCATTCCAAAAGTAGGGGAAAGTAAGCCGATTTTAAATCCACCAGCTAAAACTTGTGGTGCAATGTCACCTCCTATTTCAGCTAAATCATCTAGAGCTCCTAACATACCAATTACAAAACCTAAAACTCCAAATACGAAGGAAAATAATGCTAAAGAATTAATGAGTTTGTGCGTTTTTTCTGTGTTGTCTTTTAATCCTTTTGCAAATAAAATAATGATTGTAATTAATAAGAGTAATAAAGGAACCATAAAAATTGGTCCACCATCCATAATAAAATTCATAATATGTGTTTTTAAGATTATGTTGCTAAAGTATTTGATACATAGTTTCTAAAATTATTTTAGCGACCAATTACTAATTTGGTTTGGGTTTTAACAAATATCGTATTTTTATAGGATTCTTTATAAAAACTGTAGAAACACTCGTTAATTTGGTCTTTCGTCTATTTTTATATGAAAGAAATTTAAAAATTAGTTAATTTACAAGATGCGTAAAAATGTATTTAAAATTTTAAAGAAAGTATTTTTACATCTTCTTTTTTGGTTTGTTGTTTGGTTCTTTTTCTATATTTTTTTTAGTGTTGGTTCTAAAAACGAAAACTTTATATTTTGGTTTTCTACATTATTAAGTTTCATTTCAATAGTATCTTCTTATGCATTTATATATCATTTAATTCCTAATTTTTTAATTGTCAAAAAACATAAGCTCTTTGCACTATACACTTTTTATGCCTGTGTTTTTATTGTTTGTGCAGTATTAATGACTGTAGTTTTTGGTTTTGTCTTTTTTTATAATTTAGAATATCAAAAAATGCCAGGATTAACCAAGAATTCTGGAGTGATTTTAGTCTGTGTTTTGCTAATCATTGTTTTAGCAAGCGCATTTAAAATTTTAAAGCATAATTTTAAATCTTTAGAAGAAAAAAAGACTTTAGAAAACAAATTTTTACAAACACAATTGCAACTAAAAGAACAAGAGTTGAAATTTTTAAAAATGCAAATTCATCCACATTTTTTGTTTAATACTCTAAATACTTTGTATGGTTTTGCCTTGAGAAAATCTGATCAAGCACCAGAAATGATTTTAAAACTATCTAGTCTGTTAGATTATATTTTATATCAAGTTGATAAACCTTTGGTGCATTTGCAAGATGAAATTACTCATATTGAAGATTATATTTCTCTAGAAAAATCGCGCTTTCAAGAGAGTTTACAAATCAATTTTCATAAAAAGATGAATGTTGATACTTTTGAAATTTCACCTATGTTATTATTACCATTTGTAGAAAATGCTTTTAAACACGGAACACAAATTGATGGAGTTGTAGAAGTGAATATCAATTTAAAATTAGATAAAAATGAATTGAATTTTACGATTGAAAATTCATCAATAAAAAAAGAAAATTCTAAAAATGGAATTGGTTTAGAAAACATACAAAAACGATTAGAAATGTTGTATCAAAAACAGTATTTTCTAAACATTTTACATGAAGATAAAATGTTTAAAGTCAATTTGAAAATCCCTGTAAAAAAATGATGAATAAATTAAAATGTGTTATTGTAGATGATGAACCAATGGCTAGAGAAATTATAGCATCTTACATTAGTAAATCGCCAAATTTAGAATTGTTAGAAAGCTGTAAAAACGCTTCTGAAGCAATTGTTTTTATGCAAGATCATAAGGCTGATTTGTTCTTTTTAGACATTAATATGCCAGAAATTAATGGTTTAAGTTTGGCTAAAATCATCAACGATAAAGGACAAATAATTTTTACAACAGCTTATAGAGATTATGCAGTAGATGGTTTCAATTTAAATGTGGTTGATTATTTATTAAAACCGATTTCTTTTGATCGATTTTTAGAGGCAGTTCAAAAAGTTTCAGCCCCAGAAATCATAGGAAATGATAATGATTTTATGTTTGTTAGAGCAGATAGAAAAATGGTGAAAATTGACTTTAATAGTATTTTATATATAGAAAGTTTAAGTGATTACGTTAAAATTTTTACGACAGAAAAAACAATTGTTATTCGAGAAACTATAAGTAGTTTACATGAAAAATTACCTGCTAAAAAGTTTATCAGAATTCATAGATCGTTTATCATACCGTTTAAAAAAATAGATTCTTACACAAACGAATTTATAGAAATTAATCAAAAAGCATTGCCAATTAGTAGAAGTTATAAAGAATCCGTTTTGCAAAAATTAGCAGAAGTATAGTTTTAACTTTATCTTTGTTTTTAAATATTTAGACCTTGAATACAGATCAGTTTTTAGTAAAATCGGCATTAAAATATATTGATAAAGCTATATTTAAATGGCAGACACCAAGTAATATTGCATTGGTAAAATATTGGGGAAAAAGTAATCCTCAGATTCCAAAAAATGCCTCGATTAGTTTTACGCTAAACAATTGTCATACAAATACTAGTATCGATTTTGAGCGTAAGCAAAACACAAATTCTGATAAGAATGAGAATCTGAAACAAGTTCAGATTGACAAAGTTGTAGATTTCGATTTGTTTTTTGAAGGAAAACAAAAAGAGGAATTCAAGCCTAAAATCGCAGAATTTTTTAAACGTGTTCAAGAATATTGTCCATATATATATGAGTACAAAATGACGATTCATTCAGAGAATTCTTTTCCACATTCAAGTGGAATTGCCTCTTCTGCAAGTGGTTTGTCTGCAATTGCAAGATGTTTAATGAGTTTGGAAAGTGAAATTTCAACAAACTTATCAGCAGAATTCATCAACAAAAAAGCCTCTTTTTTAGCAAGATTAGGTTCAGGTTCTGCAAGTAGAAGTATAGAAGGTCCTTTAGTTGTTTGGGGAAATCACCCAGAAATTGAAGGAAGTTCAGATTTGTTTGGGGTAAAATTTCCTTACCAAGTACATTCAATTTTCGAAAACTATCAAGATGTAATTTTATTGGTTGATAAAGGTGAAAAACAAGTTTCAAGCACCATTGGTCATAATTTAATGATCAATCATCCTTTTGCCGAAAACAGATTTTTGCAAGCCAATGAAAATTTGGCAAAAATGTCTAAAATTCTCCAAGAAGGGAACATCAAAGAATTTATAAATTTAGTGGAAAGTGAAGCATTGACTTTGCATGCAATGATGTTAACAAGCAATCTATATTTTATTTTGATGAAACCAAATACGTTGGAGATTATCAACAGAATTTGGGAATATCGCCAAGAAAAAAATAGTAATATTTGTTTTACATTAGATGCAGGTGCAAACGTGCATATTTTGTTTCCAGAAAATGAAAAAGAAAGTATTAACGAGTTTATAGATAGTGAGTTAGCTGTTTATTGTGATAATAATCAATATATTTGTGATCAAGTTGGTTTTGGTGCAAAACAGTTTTAATACATAATATTATGAAAAAAATAGGTTTTATTATAGGTATCTGTCTGCTCTTTTCTTTTGTTACAAAGGCGCAAGAAAAAGTTTATTTTGATGCAAACTGGAATATATCAGACAAAGAAAATGCTGTGTATTATCGTTCAATTTCATCAAAAAAAACGAAACAAGAATGGATAATTGATTATTATATTTCTGGTAAAAAAGCGAAGGAAGTAGCCTCTGTAAAAGGTAAAGCAGAAGGTGCATTTTCAATGTTTTACGAATCTGGAGAATTAATGACAGCTGGAAGATATGTAAATGATGAAAAAGATGGTATTTGGAAAACGTATTATAAAAATGGCAAAATAAAAGAGAAAGGCAAATATCAAAATGGCGAAAAAGTTGGTGTTTGGAAAACTTTTTATAAAAACGATTAGCTTTTTATTGAACCTATTTTAGTTAAATATTTTAAGAAAATTACACGAAAGCATTCATAACAAATTACAAGTTAATTATTTATTCGTATTTTTGTTTTATATATTGAAAAAGAAAATGAAAGGACCACTTTTTTACGCTAAAATTTTATTGTTTGGAGAGTATGGAATTATCAAAGATTCCAAGGGTTTAGCAATTCCATTTAATGCGTATAGAGGCGCTTTAAAAACTTCAAAAAATTTGGAAGGGATTTCAAAAAAATCCAACGAAAATTTATATAAATTCTACAATCATATTGCTAGTTTAAAATCGGATGTGGTTTCTTTTAATTTAGCAGCCTTTAAAAAAGATTTAGAGGATGGAATGTATTTCGATTCTTCTATTCCACAAGGATATGGAGTTGGAAGTTCTGGAGCTTTAGTAGCATCTATTTATGATAATTATGCTGATGATAAAATTACTGTTCTAGAGAATTTAACTAGAGAAAAATTATTAAAATTAAAGGAAATATTCTCTTTAATGGAATCTTTTTTTCACGGAAAAAGTTCTGGATTAGATCCTTTAAATTCTTATTTAAGTTTACCAATCTTAATCAACTCTAAAGAAAATATAGAACCAGCAGGAATTCCATCTCAAAAGAAAGGAAAAGGAGCTGTATTCTTGTTAGATTCTGAACAAGTTGGTGAAACAGAACCTATGGTAAACATCTTTATGAATAAGATGAAAAACGAAGGTTTTAGAAAAATGATTAGCGAAGAATTTGCTTTACATACAGATGCTTGTATAGAAAATTTTCTTCAAGGTGATGTAAAATCTTTATTTGGTAATGTAAAAAGTTTGTCAAAAGTTGTTTTAAAGAATTTTAAACCAATGATTCCTGATGCTTTTCATAAAGTTTGGGAAAATGGAATCGCTACCAACGATTATTATTTAAAACTTTGTGGTTCTGGAGGTGGAGGTTATATTTTAGGCTTTACTGAAAACTATAAAAAAGCACAAGAAAGTTTAAAAGATTATAAATTAGAGTTGGTCTACAGATTCTAACAAATCTCTCTTACTAGTTCTTCCCACAAATGAAGACGTTTCTTAAAAAAGCATTTAGTTTAATATCTGTTGTTAGAGGTTATAACATTCTTGTTTTAATCTTTGCTCAGTATTTGGCGTCGATTTTTATATTTTCTCCAGAAAAATCAATTTCTCATGTAATTTTTGATCTTCATCTACATTATATTGTGCTAGCTAGTGTTTGCGTAGTTGCAGCTGGTTATATTATCAACAATTTTTATGATGATAAAGTAGATCGAATTAACAGACCCGTAAAAACAGGTTTAGAAAATTATGTGCGTCAAGAAACGAAGTTAAGGCTTTACTTTTTCCTGAATTTTGTCGGTTTTCTTTTTGGATATTTTGTCTCTTGGAAAGCAGGTTTGTTTTTTGCAGTGTATATTTTTGGCATTTGGTTCTATTCTCATAAGTTAAAAAAATATCCATTTACAGGTTTAATTTCTGCAACTTCTTTAACGTTAATGCCTTTCTTTGTTATTTTCGTTTACTACAAAAACTTTTCAGATATTATTTTTATACACGCTATTTTTCTTTTTTTGGTGATTATGGTTCGAGAATTAATCAAAGATTTACAGAATATGAAAGGTGCAATTGCCAACAATTATGATACATTTCCTATAGTTTATGGTGAGAAAAAAACAAAACAACTTTCTATTTTATTATTGTTTTTAACTTTAGTTCCAATTATTTTTCTGTTTCAATATCCAGCATTAAGTTATATGAAGTACTATTTCTACTTTGCAATGGCAGCCTTTTTATTTTTGGGTTTTTATCTTTGGAAATCAACAGAAAGAAACCAATACCGTTTTTTACATAACGTATTAAAAATGGTACTTTTAATTGGCGTTTTTTGTCTTGTTTTTATTGATACATCTTTATTATTAGAAAAAGTAATTGAGAGATTGAATTAATTTGCAATTTGAGTACCTTTGCAAAAATTTATTATAATGGAATCAAATAAAAACTCGTCGAGAAGACGACTAGATGGTAAAAAAAGTACACCTTTAAGCAGAAAGCCACAAAGCAAAAAACCGCTTAATAGAAAACCTTTAGAAAAGAAAACTGTAAAAAAGGAATTCAAAAAAATAACTCCCAATAAAACTTCTGATGAAACTTCAGGGATTCGTTTAAACAAATATATTGCCAATTCTGGAATTTGCTCACGTAGAGAAGCAGATACTTATATAGAACATGGTAGTGTGCAAGTGAATGGAAAGCTGGTTACAGAAATGGGTTATAAAGTTCAAGCTGATGATATTGTTCAATTTGATGGAACTTCTATTACACCTGAGCAAAAGAAATATGTGTTATTAAACAAGCCTAAAAACTACATTACAACCATGGAAGATGATCGTGGTCGAAAAACAGTTATGGAGCTGATTGCTAATGCATCTAAAGAACGTATTTATCCTGTTGGACGTTTAGATAGAAACACTACTGGTTTATTATTGTTTACTAATGATGGAGATTTAGCTAAAAAATTAACACATCCAAAACATAACGTTCGTAAATTATACCACGCTTCTCTAGACAAGAAATTAGAATTAAGAGATTTAGAAAAATTACGAGGAGAAGTAGTTATTGAAGGTAAAAAAGTATTTATTGATGCAATTTCTTATGTAAATGGAGAGCCAAAGACTGAAATTGGTATCGAAATTCATTCTGGAAGAAATAGAATTGTTCGTAAAATATTTGAACACGTAGGTTACAAAGTAAATAAACTAGATAGAGTTATTTTTGCTGAATTAACTAAGAAAAATTTACCAAGAGGAAGATGGAGAGAGCTTACAAATTTAGAAGTGAATAATCTTCAAATGATGAAATAATTATAAAAATCCAGCTTTTAAGCTGGATTTTTTATGTTGGCTTGTTTAGTAATTAATAATAAAGCCTAAATTATTTGAGTTATTCTTTATATGATTTGAACTAATTTAATTATTGATTCTATAATATCTTTGAGTAAACAAAAACTAAACATTATGATTGCTACAAAAATATTAGGCCTAACAGCTGCAGTAAGTAAAAATAAAAAATTAAAAATAGCATTACTTTTAACAGAAGTAGCATTATTAGCATTAGCATACAAGTCTGGTAAAGACCGTAAAAAATTGCAAAGTAAGCGCTAACGATTAAAGTAGTTATAAAATATTATTTGAGATAGCTATAAATTTTGATTTGGGTTATTTTAGAATAAAAAAAAGTGCTGTAAGTAAAGTCTTGCAGCACTTTTTTGTTACATAATTCAAAAAATCAATTTTTAAATTTTTTTCTAAAATAAAAAGAGCCTTTCTATTTTAGAAAGGCTCTTTGAATATTAAAATACTTTTATATTATTTTCCAAATAAATGTAATTCTGTAAATTCTTTATCCACAGTAATACATTGAGAGGTATTTGAATTAGATTTATCTAACTCAACTTCTACATTATCAATTTGAATCGATGAAATAGAGAAAGGTAAGTTATGTAAAACAATTTTGAATTTAGTATAAGGTGCATTGTATGTACCTTCTTTAAATTGTTGTAAAATAAATTCTTTCTTTTTACCTGTTAATTTAAAGTTACGCAAACTATATCTTCCTTTTTTATAATCATACCCATCATGAGCATCATCATATAATTCAGATTTTTCTTTACCTAATTTAAAATAAACATCTAAAGTAACTTCATCAAAATCTTTTTCGCCAACATATTGTTGTACTGGATATTTAGGAATTACTGCACCTTCTTTAATAAAAATTGGCATGCTATCTAATTCAGCATCTACCCACATTTCTTTTCCACCTTCTATAACAACATCTGTCCAAAGGTTATACCAATTACCTCTAGGAATATACATTCTTCTTCCTTTAGCATTTGGTTCTTGAATTGGGCAAACTAAAATATGTTCACCATAAACAAACTCATCACTTCTATAATGTGTATTTACATCTTCTTGATCAAATAAAACCAAAGATTTTAAAATCGGAGTTCCATTATTGATATGATTCCAAAAAGCAGTATATAAATATGGTAATAATTGATATCTTAATTCTACGAATTTTCTTACGATATCTGTAATTTCTTCTCCAAATACCCAAGGCTCTTGATCTCCATGATCTCCAGAAGAATGCACTCTACAAAAAGCGTGAAAAACACCTAATTGAATCCATCTTGCAAATAATTCTCCTTGAGGCTGTTCAGCAAAACCACCAATATCAGATCCTGCAAAAGAAAAACCAGACATTGCCATTCTTTGGGCTTGATTATTTGCAATTGCTAAATGTTCCCAAGTAGCAACATTATCTCCAAACCAGGTTGAAGTATATCTTTGTGCTCCTGAATATGCAGATCTTGTAATTACGAACGGTCTTTTTGGATATGCATATTTCTTTAAACCATGATAGGTTGCACGTGCCATTTGCGTTCCATAAATATTGTGTGCTTTTCTATGAGAACAAGGATTTCCATCATAATCATGACGAACATCATCTGGAAAAGATTTGTTAGGAACATCCATTACAGCTGGCTCGTTCATATCATTCCAAACACCTTTTACACCAATATCTTCTATTAATTCTTTAAATAAACCAGACCACCATTCTCTAACTTCTGGTTTTGTATAATCAGGAAAATAACATTCTCCTGGCCAAACTTTACCTTTCATATAAGGGCCATCTGCACGTTTACAGAAATAATCTTTATCTAATGCTTCTTTAAAAACATCATATTCTAAATCGATTTTAATTCCTGGATCTATAATAACCACAGTTTTAAAACCATCGTCTTCTAATTCTTGAACCATTCTTTTTGGATCAGGAAAATGTTCCTTATCCCAAGTAAAGCATCTAAAACCATCCATATAATCGATGTCTAAATAAATAGCATCACATGGTATTTGTAAATCTCTAAACGTTCTTGTAACTTCTTTTACATTACTTTCTGGGTAATAACTCCATTTACATTGATGAAAACCTAAAGCCCAAAGTGGGGGCATATTGTGAGGTTTTCCTGTTAAATCTGTATAATTTTTAACGACATCTTCCATTTTTGGTCCGTAAATGAAATAGTAATTCATTTCACCACCTTGTGCCCAAAAACTAGTTACATTTCTTCTTTCATGAGCAAAATCGAAAGAAGTTTTAAAGGTATTATCAAAGAAAATACCATAAGATTTATTATTCTGAATAGCTGTGTAAAAAGGAATTGCTTTGTAAATAGGATCTGTATTTTTACCAAAAGCGTAAGAATCTGTTGCCCAGTTTTCAAAACGTTTTCCTTTCATATTCACTTCTACAGGCTTATCTCCTAAACCATAAAAGCTTTCTGCCTTTTGGCAAGTTTTACTCATCTTTACAATGTCTCCACCATATTCGTAGCTTTCTTCCCAATGAAAACCAATTTCATCTTCATTAATTAATTTATTATCAATAGCATCATATAAACTAACTTGTAAACTTAATTTTTCTACTTTACAGATTAATTTTGATGTTTTTATAACATAATGTTTATCATCTTCATTTACTTTTAAGAAGCTATAACCTCTTGACGCATGAATGGTAACTCCATAAGAAAAGTCGTTTTCAAATTTCCCTGAAGTTGCGTATCGAAAGCGAATAACGCTATCTCTAACAACAGTTACTTGTAAAACAACATTATTTTTAGTTGTAAAATATAAAGTATCTACGTCTTTTCTATAGTTAACTATCTCTGTTGGGAATAAATTCCCTTTTTGTTCTAATTCAGTATTAACAATCATAAAGTTTGGTTGTTTATTTAAGGTGTATAATCGTAGAATTTATCAATTTATACATATTGAAAATGTTACGGTTATTTTAATTTCAACTACAAAAATATTGCTTATTTATTTAAATATTAATTAAATAGGATTTCTTTTAATGAATGATAAAAGAATTTTTGAAGTCTTAAAAAGTATCTTATTTATTGTGAAGTATAAAAAAAAAATACCTTTTTATTACAAAATTCTTACAAGGAAAAGTTTTTCCTTGTAAGAAAATAGGTGTTATTATTTAAATTTAAATGCTAACATTCCTAAAGGAGGTAAATTTAGTTCAACAGAATGTTCTCTATTGTTCCATTCTTTTTCTTCGGATGTTAATTTGGTGTTCTTATAATTACTGGTTCCGTAATATTTTTTATCATCACTATTAAAAACTTCTTTTAAAGTTCCTGCTTTTGGCAAGCCAATTCTGTAATTTTCTCTAGGTATTTGTGTTAAATTTAGAATAATAATTATATTATCTTTTTCATTTTCTCCTTTTCTAATGTAGGTCATTATACAATTTTGATGATCACCATGATCTATCCATTCAAAACCTTCGTGAGAAAATTGTTTTTGGTGTAAAGCTGGTTCTTTGCTATAAAATTTATTTAAATCTCTTACCAAACTTTGTGCTCCTGTATGCACATCATATTCTAAAAGATGCCAATCTAAGCTTCCATCAAAATTCCATTCGGATGTTTGTCCAAACTCACTTCCTTGAAACAATAATTTAGTTCCTGGGTGTGTGTACATAAAACTATATAATAGACGCAAGTTTGCGAATTTTTGCCATTCATCACCAGGCATTTTACTAACAATCGATTTTTTACCATACACAACTTCATCATGAGAAAGTGGTAGCATAAAATTCTCTGTAAACGCGTAATTTAGACCAAATGTTAACTCATTTTGATGGTGTTTTCTATAAATAGTTTCTTTCTGAAAATACCCAAGAGTATCATGCATCCAACCCATCATCCATTTCATTCCAAAACCTAAACCACCATCGTAAATTGGTCTAGAAACTTTCGGGAAAGAAGTAGATTCTTCTGCAATAGTTTGTACATCAGGAAAAGATTCATACACAGCAGCATTCATTTCTTTGATAAAATCGATAGCTTCTAAATATTCATTTCCTCCAAACATATTTGGTTCCCACTCACCAACTTCTCTTGAATAATCTAAAAATAACATCGATGCTACAGCATCTACTCTTAAACCATCTGCATGATATTGATCCAACCAAAAAATGGCGTTACTAATTAAAAATGCTTTTATTTCGTTTCTACCATAATTAAAAATTAAACTTTTCCAATCTTGGTGATATCCCTTTCGTCTATCTGGATGTTCATATAAATGAGAGCCATCAAAAAATCCTAAACCATGATCATCTGAAGGAAAATGCGATGGAACCCAATCTAATAAAACTCCAATACCAGCTTCGTGAAACTTATCAACTAAAAATTTAAAATCATCTGGATATCCAAAACGAGATGTTGGTGCAAAATATCCTGTTAATTGATAGCCCCAACTTGGGTCATAAGGATATTCCATGATTGGCATAAATTCTACATGTGTAAAATTCATGTCTTTTACATACTTCACTAAATCGTCTGCTAATTCTCTATAACTTAAAAATCTATTCTCTTCAATTTGTTTTTTCCAAGAACCTAAATGAACTTCATAAACAGCATAAGGCGCATCTAACGCATTATTTTTCTTTCTGTTTTTCATCCATTTTTTATCGGTCCATTTATAATCATCTTCCCAAACTTGCGAAGCTGTTTTTGGTGGATGTTCGCATCTTCTTGCAAAAGGATCTGCTTTTTCTGTAGTAACATTGTTACTAGCATTTCTTAATTTATATTTATAAATAGCGCCTTTTGTAACTTCAGGAATAAAACCTTCCCAAATACCACTTCCATCCCAACGTACATTTAAATGATGTTCGCCTTCTAACCAAAAATTAAAATCGCCAATTACGGATACTGATTTTGCACTTGGAGCCCAAACTGCAAAATAGGTTCCTTTAACACCATCTACTGTAATAATGTGCGAACCAAATTTTTCGTATAAACGATAATGTTTTCCTCCTTTAAATAAATTAATATCAAATTCTGTAAAAAGACTGTGTGCTATTGTTTGTGCCATAAATTTATGAATTCATAATGTTTGCAATTCCTTTTAAAGGAATAATTGTCCATTTAGGCCTTGAATTTAGTTCGTACCCTAACTCGTAAATTGCTTTTTCTAGTAAGCAATATTTTAATAAAAATATTCTTTCGTTTGTGTAACCAATAGATAAATTGTTCTCTTGAGTTACTGCTCTGTAGGTTTCTAAAAAAACAGCTACAAAATATTTGTATAATAATTCTGCGTATTTAAACAGCGCTTCTTGTTCTTGTTTATATTCTTTTTGATGACTAAATATTGTTGTGTAAATAGCATAATGAAACGAACGAAACAAACCAGCCACATCTTTTAATGGTGGTTGTTTCACTTTACGATCTCTTATGGTGCTTTCTGGTTCGCCTTCAAAATCTAAAATGCAAAAATCATCATCTTGTACCAAAATTTGTCCTAAATGATAATCGCCATGAATACGAATGCGTTCTCCTTTTAACTTTGTCCAATCAAAATTTACCAATCTTTTACGGATGTTGTTTTTATTTTCTAAAAACTCTTTTGCTAATTGTAATGCATAACCATCTAACTTATGTAAGTTATTTTCGGTTAAATTTAATCTATTTTGAAATTGATAGGTTAGTCTATTTTTTAACCAAACTGCATAATCGCCATTAAAACGAGTAGGAGTAAAGGCTGTATCTGCGAATTCAGAACCTAAAGCTATGTGCATTTCAGCTGTTCTTTTGGCTAGTAACTCTATTTTATTCAGTAAGTTTAAGCCTACCCAATCTACAATTTCAGGAGGTAAATCTACAATCTTTCTACGTTCAAAAATGTTGATGTCTGGTAAATCTTCACAAGCTATTTTTTTATCGTCTATAGATTTAAAAATAATATATAATTCTTTTAAAAAATATTCCCAAGCATCACCATTATTAGGAACCAACTTTTGCATCAACCCAATAGTAATATTAATATTTTCTGAATCGATAATGTGAATACTACCAATGTAAGGTGGTGTCTGTTTAAATTCTTTTTTATCAGATAAAAAACGACTCATTTCATAGTCTGGATTTTTATCAGCGTAAATTCTTCTAAAAAATTTTAAAATAAATTGATTGTTATAAATGATGGAAGTGTTGCTTTGTTCAACACCCATAAATTTAGAAGATTCATACTCTGGAAATTGAAAATTTTCTGATTTATGATATTGTACAGGTGTTTTATCAATAGGTAAAGCAGCACTTAATCTTTCATAAACTACTTTTCTAAAAGATTCTAAGTGAATAGCATCTACAATAAAACCTTCTTGATTATTAAATGCAATAGGTAATATTTTACTTTCTTCAGCTAAATTTTTATCCGAAGAAAAAGCAATTGGTAAAAAATAATGATGATAAAATGCTTCCTCGAAATTTACTTCTAAAATTAAGCCAAAATAAATCTCTCCATTTTGTTGAATTTTGAAATATTCTGTTAATTCTATATATTTTACTTTGGTAGATTTACCACCAAACCAGCGTTGTTTTTGAATATATTTTTCTAAAACATCTGACAATAGAACATTTACAAATTCTTTATCCTCTATTAATTCTTCCCAACTTTTGGTAGCAGAAAACATAGCAATATTAGAATTTGTAAATGTGTCTTGGATCATTTTTATTTATTGATTTTAAAAATGTGAAAAGGTAAAGTTGTGTGTAACTCTACATAATTCCACTCATTATACCAATTGTAAGAATTCCTTGTAATTAAATCTACCACTTCTAACTTATGTCCATGAGAAACTCTTAATTCATTTAATGGTAATTGAACTGAACCAGTTTGCGAATGGTAAGCATCTAAACTTATAACCGTTAACGTTTCATTGGTTCTTTCATCATTCCATTTATAAAAAGCGATGATTTGCTCATTACCAGTTTCTAAAAACTGAATATTATTGGTTTGTTGATACGATTCGTTTTCTTTTCTGATTTGATTTATTTTCGAAATTAAATGAATAACTTTATTCTCTTTAAACCAATCATAATTGCATAATTGGAATTTTTCTGACATATAATACTCCTCTTTTCCTACAATTGGAGTATCGATCATTTGCTCAAAAACAGGTCCGTAAATTCCGATATTAGATGATAATGTTGCTGCTAAAGCATAACGTTGTAAGTACTTACTTTCTGGAGCACCTTGTAAATGATAAGGATTAATATCTGGCGTGTTTGGCCAAAAATTAGGTCTCATATATTCACGTTGATTCGTTTTTGTCAAATCGTTCATGTACTCAATTAATTCGTGTTTAGAATCTCGCCAAGTAAAATACGTATACGATTGTGTGTAGCCTTGTTTTGCTAATTGTTGCATTACTTTTGGTCTTGTAAATGCTTCTGCTAAAAATAATACATCTGGGTGTTGTTTTTTAACTTCGGCAATTACCCAACCCCAAAAGTAGTAAGGTTTTGTATGAGGATTATCAACTCTAAAAACGTTAATTCCACAATCAATCCAATATAAAAAAGTATCTAAACACTCTTGCCAAAGATTTTTGTAATCTTTTGTTTCCCAATAAATAGGTAAAATATCTTGGTATTTTTTCGGTGGATTTTCTGCATATTGTACAGTTCCATCTGGTCTCCATTTAAACCAATCTGGATGCTCTTTTACCCAAGGATGATCTGGAGCTGCTTGCAATGCATAATCCATTGCAACTTCAATTCCTTGCTTTTTTGCTTCGGAAACTAAGTTTTTAAAATCTGCTAAAGAACCCAATTCTGGATGAATATCTTTATGACCTCCATGTTTTGAACCAATTCCCCAAGTTGAGCCAACATCTCCTTCTTGTGCAACTGTGGTGTTGTTTTTTCCTTTTCTGTTTACTTCTCCAATAGGATGAATAGGAGGAAAGTATAAGGTGTCAAAACCCATTTGTGCAATTCTTGGCAACAATTTATGGCAATCTTTAAAGGTACCATGTTTGCCTTCTGTTTCTGAAGCTGAACGTGGAAAAAATTCGTACCAAGTAGAAAATCTTGCCTTTAACCTATCAACATAAGCAGCAAATTCATTTGAGTTTTGTGTTAAAAATTTCTCTGGATTACTTTCTAAAATATGAGTTAACCTTTCAGAAGTTGCTTCTCTTATCGCTTCATTATAGGCCTCTTTAGTTTTAAAAATTTTGATAAGATGCGTTAAATATGCTTTATCATCTTTATTAACTTTTTTTAAAATAGCTCTAATTAATTCTGAACCTTCTAATAATTCTGAGCTTACATGTTGATGATCGTCAATTTTACGACCAATTCCATGTTGCCAGTTTAAAGCATAATCTACCCAACCTTCAATTTTATAGGCATAAAAGCCTTGTTTTGTAGTCTGAAAACTTGCAATATAGCCATCATTAGAAGTTGGTTGCATTCTAATTTCCGACCATTTTTTTTCTGATTCGTGTTTGTATAGTAAACTTGCTTGGAGTACATCATGTCCATCTACTAAAACATCTGCAGTTACATTTACAATTTCATTTACAACGCGTTTTATAAATACAGTTCCTTGATTTATTTGAGGAGCAATATTTTCTATAACAATTCTACTTTGGTTTTGCATTCAGTTTAATTCGTTTTAATAAAAAATACGTTTTGTGTTATCCTATGATAGTTCCTTTGGCAATTGTAGCATCTTTTTTAATCACTACAATACCATCTTTTACTAGATAATTATCTGTTTCAATATTTTCTATATGTTTTCCTCCATTAATTCTAACATCATCTCCAATTCTACAGTTTTTATCTATAATACAATTATGAATATAGCATCGATCTCCAATACCCATCATAATATCAATTTTATTATCAGCAACATCTTTTAAAGATTCATAAATATCATTACCCATCATATAGGTATTAGATATTAGTGAATTTTTACCAATTCTTGAACGAATACCAATGACACATCTGTCAATTTTTTCTGCATGAAGAATGCATCCATCACCAATAACAGCTTTATTTAAAATAGTACCAGATATTTTTGAAGTAGGTAATATTCTAGGTCGTGTATAAATTCCATTACTATCATATAAATTAAATTGAGGAACATCATCTGTTAACCCTAAATTTGCTTCAAAGAAAGAGTCTATATTTCCAATATCGGTCCAATATCCTTCATATTGATAACTTAATGTTTTATGTTTTTCTATTGCTTGAGGAATAATCTCTTTACCAAAATCATTGGTATCAGGATTGTCCATTAATTTTTTTAATAAATTTCTATTAAAAATATAAATACCCATAGAAGCTAAATAATGTCTTCCTTGGCTATTCATTTCTTCACCCACATCAGATGTCCAGTCAGGTAATAATTCTTCTCCTGGCTTTTCTATAAAAGAAGTAATAATATTTTCGTCATTTGTTTTTAATAAACCAAATGATGTTGCATCTTTTGCGTTTACAGGATAGGTTGCAATTGATATTTCTGCACCACTTTCTTCATGTTTTCTAATCATATCATTAAAGTCCATTTGATATAATTGATCTCCAGAAAGTATTAATGCATATTCAAAATCATTCTGTAAAAAATGGTGCATACTTTGCCTAACAGCATCTGCAGTTCCTTGAAACCACTCATCACTATGAATGGTTTGCTCTGCAGCTAAAACATCTACAAAAGCAGAACTAAAAAAACTAAAATGATACGTGTTTTTGATGTGTGCGTTTAAAGAAGCAGAATTAAACTGCGTTAACACATACATTCTTTTAATATCAGAATTTATACAATTAGAAATAGGAATATCTACCAATCTGTATTTACCAGCAATTGGTACAGCAGGTTTAGACCTATCTTTGGTTAAAGGATATAATCTTGAACCTTGTCCTCCTCCTAATATTATTCCTAATACTTTATTATTGATCATAGCATTATTTTTTTAATGATTTGTATAATTCTTCAACTTGTTTAGCAATTGCAATCCAATCAAAATGTTCTTCAACTCTTTTTCTCCCTTTTTTTGCCATGGATTTTCTTAAAATTGGGTCAGCAATAACTTTATTAATTCCATTCGCTAAATCTCTAGCAAATTTATCTGGATTAATAGGTTCAAAAGGAGCCTCGTTTTGTTGTTCAACAGGTACTAAAATACCTGTTTCATTATGCACAACTACTTCTTTAATTCCACCAACAGCACTTGCAACAACAGCTGTATCACAAGCCATTGCTTCAATATTTATAATACCAAAAGGTTCGTAAATTGATGGGCAACAAAAAACATCTGCATGAGAATATAATTCTATGATTTCTTTTTTGGTGACCATTTTATCAATCCAAATAACATTGTTACGTGTTTTTTGAACCTCATGTACAGCAACTTCCATTTCTTTACCAATTTCTTTGGTATCTGGAGCACCTGCACATAAAACAATTTGTGTATCTGGATCTATATATTTGATAGCATTTACCAAATGAATAATTCCTTTTTGTCTGGTTATTCTGCCTACAAAAAGAACATAAGGTTTTGTTTTATCAATTTTATATTCATCTAAAGTAGATGAATCTGTAGTAGTAATGTATTGTTGAAGATTGATGCCATTGTAAATTACTTTTACTTTGCTTTCATCAACATTAAAATGCTTTAAGACATCTACTTTGGTTTCTTCTGAAACAGCAATAAGAGCATCTGCCATTTCAATGGCCGTTTTTTCTATCCAAGAAGATGCATCATAACCACGACCTAATTGTTCGCGTTTCCAAGGTCTTAAAGGTTCTAAAGAATGTGTGGTAATTACTAAGGGTACACCATAACAAAGCTTTGCCATAATTCCTGCAAAGTGTGCGTACCAAGTGTGGCAATGAACTACATCTGCATCAATTGCATCTGCATTCATGTGTAAACCTGTGCTTAAGGTTTGAAATACTGCTTTTAATTTGTCATCAGCATTTTTAAAGACTTCATTGTCATATGGAAAACCTTTAACCTTTATATTTCCTTCTTCTGAATCTTGGTCTCCAAAACAACGAACTTCAACATCCATTAATTTAGATAGTTCATCTGCTAGATATTCCACATGAACACCTGCACCTCCATAAACGTAAGGAGGAAATTCTCTAGTGTAAAAAAGGGTTTTCATAATTTTTTAGTAAATTTAAAGTAGTTAATCTTTTAAAATGAAAAGATAAGAAAATACTCTTTAATGGACTAAAAAATGGGATTCATTTAATTATATATAAATATTATTATGAAACTCTTAATAATTATTGATTAAAGGAATGTTTATTGAAATATTGTCAGCGAAATTTAGATTTTATAGTGAATTTATTAAACCTTTATTTTTTTGATTAGCTACTCCTTAATTTGTTCACTTCGTCTTGAAGTTGTCTTCTTAGCTTTTGTTCTCTTTCTAAAGATTTTTTTCTATGTTCTTCAAATTCTTGTTCAACATCAAGCAAATTGTTTTGAGCCTCTTTAGTAAGCACATTGCTTTGTGAAAACTTAAATATAAAGTAAGATAATGCTAAAAGAGAAACAATAATTATACTCCAAAGAGATAGGTTATAAGTAGTTTTGCTTAATTCAGTCCCAAATAAAGAGATTGAATTTTCATTCTTTTTAGAGGCTTCTAGTTCTGATTGCGTTTTTAGTAATAAATCTTTAGTGCCTTTAATATTATCTCTTTCAGCTTTTAAAAGGCTTTCTTTTTCAGAGATTAAACTTTTGGCATCTTTTAAAGAGTCTAATACATTTTTTTTCAATTCTAAATATTTATCCTTTCCAATTACTTTATAAACCTGGTAAGTGGTGGATATTCTGTATATTTTATCAAATTGCCCTTCTAAAGAGGTGTCTTCTTCAATAACTTGAGGTTCTGGTTCTGATTCTTGTGAAAAGTTTGATAAACTGATAGCTAAAAAAAGAATTAATAATATTTTAGATTTCATTTTAGTGTTTTTAGTAATGTAAATTTATGAAAAAAACCCAAACTTTACGTTTGGGTTTTATTTATAAGCAAGTAATTTATATTTATTTTATTTTTTCTACAACTGCCTTAAAAGCGTTTGGGTTGTTTACAGCTAAATCAGCTAAAACCTTTCGGTTTAAGTCGATGTTATTAGCTTTAACTTTCCCCATAAATTGAGAATAAGACATTCCATTTAAACGAGCTGCTGCGTTAATACGCATAATCCATAAAGAACGGAAGTTTCTCTTATTGTTTTTACGGTCTCTATATGCATAAAGCATACCTTTTTCAACCGCATTTTTTGCTACTGTATAAACGTTTTTTCTACGTCCAAAGTAACCTTTTGCTGCCTTCAAGATTTTTTTTCTTCTTTTTCTTGAGGCTACTGAATTTACTGATCTTGGCATAATTTCAATGTGTTTTGTAGTTGGCGATTCAAAAGTTTATTTTTTTAAATTTTGAATTCTTTTTGAGCCAAACTCCATGGTTAATAATTAAATTCCCTTAAAAGCTTAAACTTATTTTAAGTTTAGCATTAGCTTAACGTTAGGCTCATCTGCTTTATTTACTAAAGTATGGTGAGTTAACTTTAATTTACGTTTTTTAGACTTCTTTGTTAAGATGTGACTTTTAAACGCGTGCTTTCTTTTGATTTTCCCAGTACCAGTAACTTTAAATCGTTTTTTGGCGCTAGATTTTGTTTTCATTTTAGGCATTTCTCCTTCGTTTTTAACTTGCTTATTATTTTGAGTTGTAAAGTTGATAAAGATGTTTAGTTTTAAAATTGGATGTATAAAAACCTCTAACTTTAAAACGTTTAAACCTTGTAACTTTAAAACTGAATTTATTTCAATTTCTTTGGAGCAATAAACATAATCATACGTTTACCTTCCAATTTTGGTAATTGTTCAACTTTACCAAATTCTTCTAACTCTTGAGCTAATTTTAAAAGTAAAATTTGTCCTTGTTCCTTAAATATAATAGAACGTCCTTTAAAAAACACAAAAGCTTTTAATTTAGCACCATCCTGTAAAAATTTTTCAGCATGTTTCTTTTTAAACTCATAATCATGCTCATCTGTCTGTGGTCCAAAACGAATTTCTTTAATAGTAACCTTAGTGGCTTTCGATTTTAGAACTTTTTCACGTTTCTTTTGCTCGTATAAAAATTTCTTATAATCGATAATCTTACAAACAGGAGGTTTTGCTTTGGGTGAAATTTCAACCAAATCTAATTCTTGTTCTTTGGCAATTTCTTTTGCTTTCGCTAAAGGATACACACCAACTTCTACATTATCGCCCACAAGACGAACTTCGTCAACATATTTTATTTTCTCATTAATCCTATGTTGATCTTCTTTGATTACTCTTAATGGTCTTCTTGACCTACTTCTACGTATTGCTATGACTTATAATTTTTAAATTTAACTTATGATTGTTTTATCAATCTCTATATTGTGTAATGAAATTCAAATTTACTTAAAATTTCTTCAATGTTTTACTTTCTTCGGCTTTTATTATTGATATAAATTCTTCAATAGTAAAAGTACCTAAATCTCCTTCACCATGTTTCCTTACAGAAACTGTGCCATCTTGCTCTTCTTTTTCGCCAACAATAATCATAAATGGGATTTTGCTAACTTCTGCATCTCGTATTTTACGTCCAGTTTTTTCACTTCTGTCATCTACGAGGGCGCGAATTTCGGAATTTTCTAACGATTCTAAAACTTTTTCGCTATATTTTTGATATTTATCACTGATTGGCAATAAGATAACTTGATCTGGAGTTAACCAAAGTGGGAAATTTCCACCTGTATGTTCCAGTAAAACCGCGATAAAACGTTCCATAGAACCAAATGGCGCTCTATGAATCATAACTGGTCTATGAGATTGATTATCTGAACCTGTATAGGTCAAATCGAAACGTTTTGGTAAGTTATAATCTACCTGAATCGTTCCAAGTTGCCAACTTCTGCCTAAAGCATCCTTTACCATAAAGTCTAATTTTGGACCATAAAAGGCAGCTTCACCTTCTTCGATCACAAATTTTAAACCTTTATCAGTGGCAGCATTTATAATTGCTTGTTCAGCAATTTCCCAAGTTTCAGTATCACCTATATATTTATCTGGGTTACTTTTATCTCTAATAGAAACTTGTGCAGTAAAATCTTCAAAACCTAAAGAACCAAAAACATACAAAACTAAATCAATTACATCTTTAAATTCTTGATCTAATTGTTCTGGTGTACAGAAAATATGAGCATCATCTTGTGTAAAACCTCGTACACGAGTTAAACCATGTAGTTCTCCACTTTGTTCGTATCTATAAACAGTTCCAAATTCTGCAAAACGTTTTGGTAGATCTTTGTAAGAGTAAGGTTTAAAGTTATAAACTTCACAATGATGGGGACAATTCATAGGTTTTAATAAAAACTCCTCATCCATTTTTGGAGTTTTTATGGATTGAAAACTATCAGCACCATATTTTTCATAATGTCCAGAAGTAACATAAAGTTCCTTTTGACCAATATGAGGTGTCATTACCATTTCATATCCTGCTTTTTTCTGTGCAGCTTTTAAAAAATCTTCTAAACGAGCTCTTAAAGCAGCGCCTTTTGGTAGCCATAAAGGTAAACCAGCACCAACTTTTTGAGAAAATGTAAATAACTCTAATTCTTTACCTAACTTTCTATGATCTCTTTTTTTAGCTTCTTCTAATAACTCTAAGTATTCAGTAAGCATTTTTTGTTTTGGAAAACTAATTCCATAAACACGCGTTAACTGATTATTTTTTTCATCACCTCTCCAATAAGCGCCAGCAACACTCATTATTTTAATAGCTTTTATAATCCCTGTGTTAGGAATGTGCCCTCCTCTACATAAATCAGTAAAGTTGCTATGGTCACAAAAAGTGATTTCACCATCTGTTAAGTTTTCAATTAACTCAACTTTATATTCGTTATTTTCTTCCTTATATAAAGACAAAGCATCTGCTTTAGAAACAGGACGAATAGAAAACTCATGTTTTCCACGAGCAATTTCTAAAAATTTCTTTTCAATAGCAGGGAAATCTTTATCAGAGATAACATCATCACCCAAATCTACATCATAATAAAAGCCGTTATCAATTGCAGGTCCAATTGTTAGTTTTGCCTTTGGATAAAAACTTAAGATTGCTTCAGCTAAAACGTGCGCAGAAGAATGCCAAAAGGCTTTTTTACCATCATCATCATTAAATGTATATAAAATTAGCGATCCATCTGTATTTAGTGGAGTAGTGGTTTCAATAGTTTTTCCATTAAAATTTGCAGAAATAACGTTTCTAGCAAATCCTTCACTAATGCTTTTAGCAACATCCATAGGTGTGCTATTTCTTTCAAACTCTTTAATAGTTCCGTCAGGTAAAGTAATATTGATCATTTAATCTATTTAATTTGAGACAGCAAAGATATTAGAAAACAATTTTTCACACAATATATATATGTACTTATTAATATGTATTTTCTTAATTCCTAATTAATAAAGTAATTCTTAATAGAACATAGGTTTTTAAAGAGTAAAGCTTATTAATAAAGTGTTTTTAATTTGAAAACTATATCTAAGGATTATCTTTTTTGTAGAATTATGTGTTTAGTTTTATTATATAGTGATCAGGATGATAGGAATCAATTTTATGTAACATTAATTGCAGGGTTTTTTCTGAGTGTTTATTTTATTGTATAGAGTTATAAAAGTTATTTTAGCTGTGATTTTTTTTATTTAAGTGCAAAAACTATCATTAAAAAGGTTTGTATTCAATTGTAGCCTTCCGATACTGAAATTTAATGTTTTTTTTTTCATTTCTAATTACCGTGTTTTCAGTGTTTTAATTTTTTGTTTTATTTTTTTTGAAAAAGAAATAAATAAAAAGTTGTGTATGTAGAAATGCGTTGTATATTTGCACC